>ERZ1023822.141-NODE-141-length-25005-cov-43.552986_pt1 | contig 25005 bp, 27 predicted proteins | sample MGYA00380379_ERZ1023822 | MGnify/ENA primary metagenome ERZ1023822 (study PRJEB33179, sample SAMN07448988) | human gut metagenome | biome: Human-gut; feature: Human associated habitat; material: Faeces | host: Homo sapiens | place: India: Bhopal | collected... | reverse complement strand
AAATAGAGCATTTAACATATGAAAGCTATCTGGTGCAGGAATTTCTCAAGAATTGCAAGGAAAAAGATGATATTGAATTATCTTGTATGCCGTTGCTGGATGGATTGTCTTTTCAGCCTGATATCTATGCTCCTAACGGACTCCCCTCATTGAAGTTGGAAGGAAAAACGCTTGTTGAGGTCAAACGACAGTTGTCTTTTGCTTCCCTCAAAAGTATTGAGTATCTTTTTGAAAAATGCAAGAATGAGTATAATCTACTTGTTGTTTATTTCCGCTTAAATTTGACTTTCGTTCCTGACAGTATAGAATACAAAGGACATGTATGCAAGTTTATTGCGTATGAGGATTTGAAAGGTAAAAAGAAAACTGCAGAAGCAAGGGATAAATATTACCTGAATCGTGGACAGAAGAAAGACTGGAAGGAAAAACGTAATGTTGTCATTAAAGAAGCCAAAGAGGTATTAGGAAAAGGTAATTGCGTATTGTTCTTAGGAGCTGGTGTTGGTATGTCTGCAAATATGCCTTCTTGGAACCAGCTGCTAAAAGATCTTATGGGGGAGGTTAAGAAACTGAAAGGTGAAACGCTAGATGCTTTCAAGGAATTAAGCTCACATGTATTGGATGAATGTGGTAATTCTTACTTAGTGATGTGCCGCTATTTACAAACTGCAATCAAACTTCATGATGATAAGCTAAATTTTTCGGATTTAATCCAGAAGCACTTATATGGTAAAAAAGAACCTTCTAAATTGTTGGATGATTTGGCTAAAATTGTGCAGCAAAGGAAAACAGAAGAAATTCTGACCTATAATTTTGATGATCTTCTAGAGCAGTATTTAATCAAGTTAGGATTGCAGGAAGGTAAGAATTTCATCACCATCTCAAAAGATGCAGAAATAAATGGTAAAGAGATGTTGCCTATCTATCATGTTCATGGTGTTATCCCAGAAAAAGGACCTTCTGATATCGTAGTGTTCTCTGAAGAGGAATATCATAAAAGATATTCAAATCCTTTTCATTGGTCGAATATTGAGCAGCTTCATGCTTTATCGAGAAAGCATTGCTTCTTTATCGGCTTGTCTATGACTGACCCTAATCTAAGAAGATTGTTGGATGCGGCTCGTCAGATAAATCAAACCGATAATGAATGTCACTATGCCTTTTTAAAAAGACAAAAGCTAGAGCAGTATTGTCTGGCACATATGGTAGATGCTTGCAAGTATGTGCATATCTCTGGAAGCCTAATAGATAAAAAGAAACAGCAGGACATTTATAGCTTAAACTATACTGTCATAGAGTGTATCTTCCGTGATTTGGGTGTCAAGGTTATCTGGTTCGAAGATTTTAATGATTTACCATCATTGATAGAGGAGGTTTTTGGTTTGGAGACAAATGCTCATCTTAAGACCGAAGATTTACTTAAACAAACAGAATCAAAGATCAAAGCGATTCAAGATGTAGAAAATGAGGTTCAAAAGGTCATTGGGTCATCTTGGTCTGACGTAGGGGTTTTGGGATTCATTTCTCTTAAAGACAAGTATGGTGAAAAGTATCAGAATCTTATTAATGAAGTTACTGATATGCTTACTGAATTGTCAAACAGGGTTGATTCTACAGACATCGAAGTCCTGCAAAAGATTAGGAATAATTTCCCTACATATAATAATAGTATTAGTGGTTATGCGGAATTATTCACTCCATGGTTTAATTTCGTCAAGAGTTTGTTAGAGCAAAAATGAAAGTATCGATTATAACTAGTTGTTACAACCGTGAGAAGACGATTTGCGGTGCTGTGGAGAGTGTGTTGGCGCAGGATTATCCTGACATCGAGTATATCATCGTGGATGGTGCTTCTAAGGACCAGTCTGCTCAGATTATCCGTGAGGCTATCGCAGGTCATGAAGATAAGGTGAAGTTTATCTCTGAGCCAGACCATGGTATGTATGAGGCTATCAACAAGGGTATTCGTATGGCAACGGGTGATGTGATAGCTCTTTGCCATTCGGATGACTTTATGTTTGCCAAGGATACGGTATCACATGTTGTGAAGAAGATGGAGGAGACGGATTGTGATTTTCTCTATGCCGATGGTATCTTTGTAAATGAGCAGAATACCAATAAGGTGGTGAGAAAATGGATTGGAGGCAAGTATGCTCGCTGGAAGGTGAGATGTGGCTGGCTTCCATTGCATCCTACTTGCTATATCAAGCGTGATGTGATGATGAAATGTGGTCTCTATGATGAGAGCTACAAGATTGCTGCTGATACCAACCTCCTGGTGAACTATCTGTATAACTGCCATCTGAAGGTTGCGTATCTCCCTGAGTTCGTAACGAGAATGCGCATGGGTGGTATGAGTACCGATTCTGCCAAGCGAAAGAAAATGTGGGATGAGGACATCAGGGTTTATTCTAGCTATGGCTTCAAGCCTGTGACTTTGACAAAGCTGATGAAAATGGCTTGGAAAGTGCCACAGTTCATCAAGGCAAAGTTTATGTAAACTTGCATGAAAGGGAGACTTGGCTTTGCCTGTCCTAATGAAGCAAGGTGGTGGATTATATCGAAAATGAAGAGTTTCCTTTGGAAAAAAATGGATTATGAAATAGAAAACAGTATATAGAAAATGAACGTAATAAAGACTGATATTGAGGGCGTGCTCATCATTGAGCCTCGCCTTTTTAGAGATGCTGCGAGGCTATTTCTTCAAGAGCTTTAGCGAGTGTGAGTTTAAAGAAAAAGCGGAGCCATTTGTTGGCTACAAGGTAGAGTTTGGTCAGGACAATGAGAGCATGAGTTCTTATGGTGTAATGCGTGGCTTGCATTTTCAAAGACCTCCATTTACACTGAGCAAGTTGGTGAGATGTGTGAAGGGTAGAGTGATAACTTCTATCACCCTGAGGCTGATGGGGGTATCTCGATATTGGAAGAATCACTCGGGATTGACTGGCGCATTCCTACGGAACATGCTAATCTTTCGGAGAAGGATACAAAACATGAGGTATTGAAGGACTTTGAAAGTCCTTTTGAATACTAAATGTAGATTTATACAAATAAAACAACAAATACTAATCATTTAACATTAAGACAATGAAGGGAATAGTATTAGCAGGTGGTAGCAGTACACGCTTGTACCCAATCACCAGTCTTCGGTTATCGAGTAAGCGACCCAGAGCGATATGGTGTGGCTGAGTTTGATGAGCAAGGCAATTGCCTCAGCATTGAAGAGAAGCCTCAGCATCCAAAGAGCAACTATGCTGTGGTAGGCTTATACTTCTATCCTAACAAGGTAGTAGAAGTAGCCAAGCATACCCATGATTCCCTTTCTGAGGCATCTACCTTTATCGAAGTCTTGGAGAAGCGCCAGGGCTTGAAGGTTGCTTGTCTGGAAGATATCTGCTTTCTATATTGGATGAAGGAGGTGGACCTACATACGCACTTGATTTGGCTAATGCTATCATCACCATATTGGATAAGGTAAAGGCTGCCCAGGGCAAAGATGAATATGTTGGAGTATATCATTTCTCAAACGATGGTGTCTGCTCCTGGTATGATTTTACCCAGATGATTGCAAGAATCGCCGGTCATACGGAATGTGACATCCAACCATGTTATAGCTCGGAGTATCCTTCTCCTGTAACTCGTCCTGCTTATTCCGTATTGGACAAGCGAACCATCAAGGAGACCTTTGGTGTAAAGGTTCCTTATTGGGTGGATTCTTTGGAGAAGTGTATTGCTAATCTTAAGCAGGATTGTTAGAAGTCTGCTCAAAAATACTAATCATAAAGTTTAAAGTTCAATTTTCAAAGTTCAAAGTTAATGAAGAATATCATTATCACGGGCGGTGCTGGTTTCATCGGCTCACACGTTGTAAGGCTTTTCGTGAACAAATATCCTGAGTATCACATCATCAACCTCGACAAGTTGACATACGCAGGCAACCTGGCTAACCTCAAGGACATCGAGGACAAGCCTAACTATACTTTCGTTAAGGGGGATATCTGCGATTTCGACCTGATGTTGAAGCTGATGCAGGACTACAAGGTGGATGGCATCATCCATCTCGCTGCCGAGAGTCATGTAGATAGAAGTATCAAGGATCCATTCACTTTCGCTCATACCAACGTGATGGGTACCCTGTCTCTGCTCCAGGCGGCAAAGATTTACTGGGAGAGTCTTCCTGAGGGATATGAGGGCAAGCGTTTCTACCACATCTCTACCGATGAGGTTTACGGTGCATTGCAGATGACTCATCCTGAGGGCATTCCTGCTCCTTTCACCACCAAGGCATCCAGCGGTAAGAACCACGAGGCTTACGGCGAGGAGTTCTTCCTGGAGACTACCAAGTACAATCCTCACTCTCCATACTCAGCATCCAAGGCAAGCTCAGACCACTTCGTTCGTGCTTTCCACGATACATACGGTATGCCTACCATCGTGACCAACTGCTCTAACAACTATGGTCCATACCAGTTCCCAGAGAAGTTGATTCCATTGTTCATCAACAACATCCGTCATCGCAAGCCATTGCCAGTATATGGTAAGGGTGAGAACGTGCGTGACTGGTTGTATGTAGTGGATCATGCCCGTGCCATCGATATGATTTTCCACAAGGGTAAGATTGCCGAGACTTACAACATCGGCGGTTTCAACGAGTGGAAGAACATCGATATCATCAAGGTGGTTATCAAGACCGTTGACCGTCTGCTCGGCAGAAAGGAAGGCGAGGATATGGATCTCATCACTTATGTAACAGACAGAAAGGGTCACGATATGCGTTATGCCATCGACTCTAGAAAGTTGCAGAAGGAATTGGGTTGGGAGCCATCTCTCCAGTTTGAGGAGGGTATCGAGAAGACCGTGAAATGGTATCTCGAGAACCAGGACTGGATGGATCATGTTACTTCTGGGGAGTATCAGAAGTATTATGATAATATGTATTCAAACCGATAATAGCTTTTCCTATAATTATTATGTCATATAATTATTAAAATGTTAGGAAAAAACGTAGATGGTACTTTTGCCCCACAATTACGAAAGTATAACTTCCACGTTACTGCGTTGAGGAATCCGAAGAGGTAAAGGAGTGCGCTTAAGCATGCCTTTACCTAAAATTTCTGCTAGATTATAACCCCAAAAACTTGAGATGCCTTGGAAGCATAGTGTTGAGAAGTATGCCTAAGAGATGATAGAGTGGGGTATAAAAATTGTGTCCTGTAAATATTTTGATAGATTTACAATAGCGTAGTGAATTATTATTAACGATAATTAATCTTATAAATGTATAGAATTATGGCAATCTATGTTAGTACTTGTCAACCAAGGAAACTTTTGGAAGACATAAAGCAAGCTATTAATGATAAAAAGATTGTAACTACGGAAGAATTAAATAAGTTGATCTACAAAGCAATATGTGATTCTCCTGTTTTTGGGTCATGGATTAAAGGTAAATGCTGACATTTTTAATAATAAGGGGTTCAATATGTTAACACATTATATTTCTAACACTCCTGAGGGAAAGGATTTCTTTGAGGGAAAGTCTCAGCATCTAGTAGCGCATGCTATTTATGATACGATAAATAGTTGTACTATGTTGCCGCATATTATGGGGCTGGAAGGAGATTGGGGATCTGGTAAATCAAATGTCATCAAGCAATTGAGTGCAATTGATAATTTTGATAAGAAATACTATCTCTTTACTTATGATGCTTGGGGACATCAAGAAGATTTGCAGCGTAGATCTATTCTTGAGGTACTTACAACTGAACTTATCAAGAAAGATTTCCTTCAAGGCAAAGGTAAGGTTAGGCTTCGCAACGGAGAAGTGAAGGAAGATAAATGGAGTAGTTTGCTGAGTTATTTATTGTCAAACAAAACTGTTACAACAACAAGACCAACAGTAAAAGCAACCAGTTTTACTATTATGATGTTGCTAATTGTCTGTTTAGCTCATGTAACTTCTACTATTAGTTCTGATAAATTTGCTGATTGCGAAGATAACACATATTTGTATTGGGTGGTCTTACTAGCTCCTTATCTCTTGGGAATGATACTTATTGGAGTATATGCTTATAGCAGTTGTTCTTTAAATTTTTTGAAACAATGGGTCACAAAAGAAGATTCTGAAAGAGTGACGGAGGAATATGTGAGCAGCGAAGAGCCTTCTATACAAGAGTTTAGAAATTGGATGCAAGCAATATCTGATTATATAGATAATAATCATAAGCAAAAGCTAATTCTTGTATTTGATAATATGGATCGCTTGGCTCCAGAAAAGGTAAGGCAATTATGGAGTTCGATCTACGCTTTCTTTGCTGGTGAAGTCTTTGATAATATTTGGGTTGTCATACCTTATGATGAGAAACATCTGGTTAAGGCTTTTTCTGAAGGTGATAGTAAGGAAGGTGACAACTTTATCAAGAAAACATTTTCAATGGTTTATCGAGTTTCGCCACCGGTAATCTCGGACTATGAACTTCTGTTTAAAGCTTATTTTGAAGAGGCTTTTGGGGAACATGAGGATGAAAATAGAATCAATCAGATATTTAGGGTTTTGAACCCAAATCCTAATCCAAGAGATGTGATTTATTTTCTTAATCAGATGGTTTCTTTGGTTAGAATGTGGGATGAAAAAATACCGTTAGCAGATATAGCTTTGTATGTATGTAGAAAAGTAACGAATCACAAAAATGGAAGGAAACTTGATGAATATTTGTTGAGTAATGATATTTTTGAGAATGTAGAGGGCTTGTTTGTACATCAAGAGCGGACGAAGGTGAATCTAGCTAAACTTGCTTATGGATTGACTAATGATGAACTTGCAAGACAGTTGCCAATGCGTAATTATTTGCGTGCATTTTTTGAAGAAGGTGGCGGTTTGGATATTAATGAATATGCAAATCATCCTCATTTTGTAACAGTTCTGACGGATGTGATTAATGATGCTCCTCTAACTTTGACTAACAAATATATTGGAGGGTTAGGAAAGCTTGATATTAGAAATTTATCAGAAGAGGGAAAATCTGAAATTACACATAAATGGGACTATTTGGCTAATCAATGGAAAAAAGTAGGAATTGGTAAACTTGAATTTGGTGAAGAATTGCATTTCTTGCTGTCTAATTGTTCTGAAAAAAACAAACAAGGATTAATAAAAGTAATAGTTGCTGACTTGCAAAATTATTCAGATTTTAAAGGTGAAGATTATTTCCATGCTATGGATAAACTATCCAAATTCTTGGATGTTCAGAATATTGTGTTTGATTTTTCTCAAATAGAGTGGATAAAGGTTCCTGGCGATGTATTCTTGGATTATCTTAATGTCGCAAAACAAGATTATTTGAGATATCATCTATATACAACAAGTGAAGATTTGATAAGTAGCCTTTCTGATACAAATCTTAAATCATATAAAAGGCCGGAACTTGTTGAATATCTTGTGAATGATCTAAGATATTCGTTCAAATCTTTGTATGATTTCTGTAAAAAGCTAATTGAAAATGAGGATGTAGATAAGGATAACATTTGTAGCTTGTTGTATTTTATATCGTTTGAACTTGTAGAAATTGAAAAGAGAAGTATTTCGGCTGTAAAAGATTTGCCTAAAGTTGAAGTGTTTGAAAACTTATATCCTTTGGTATATGACCAGCCGGAATATTTAGGTAAACCAGGTTATTGGGATTTTATCTTCCTTTCTATGATTTTAGCGGGAAAGCAGCCAGTCGTAGCAGATGAATGTATTGATGAACTTGCTCGTATCAGTGCAAAGTATGCTAGATTTTATCATGTATTTGATAATCTTTCAGATGTTTACACATGTAGGCAAAAAATGGCAGCTAGTATCATACGTCAAAAAATAGTTGGCAATCTTAATTTAAGAACTACTATAGAAAAAATGTCAATTATTCAATTAGTCACAGAAATATCTTGGAGTGATATATTGAATTATTTTAGTCTATACGTTGATGATTTGATGAAAGAAGAACAAGAAAAAATCATGGACGATATGGAAACATTAGTTCCATGTAATATTTTTCCAAAAATCAAAGATGTTGATTGTAAATTAGTAAGATTGATTGTTAGCATTGGACGTGAATGCTTGAAGACTGGTGAGCATTATTTGTTTAATTCGTCCGGAGTTGTTGTTGATGGATATTGGAATGATTTTGTTGTGTCATTCTTGGGAACTAATAGTTGGAATCAAGCTGATGGATATTTACTTAAAGAACTCGTTCGGGTATTTAATCTTTATTGTGACAATCATGATATTAGTTTGGTAAACAATGAATTTGTACAGTTTATTCTTGATAGAACGAGTCAAAGTGACGTTATCCCGATTATGAATAGAGTGAGAAATGGTTTCACTATAGGTAATCGTGAAGCTACTGTTGAAGAGTTTTGCTATTTTGTACATTACTTCCCTAAAATTACAAACGAGATACCTAATAAAGAGACCTTCGTGCAAAACTTTATAGAGTATGCCTTTATTACTGATGAAACATGTAGGATATCACTGTCGTATTATGCAGAATTCTATATGGCTTTGATTAATCATAGTTCTCAGATAGCACAAAGGATTATCAAATTTATAGTTGAAAATAAGGCTAGTGAGACTACATGCGGAAAACTTTATTCCATGTTGTCAGAGGAAGTAATTGATTCTTTGAAATTAAAAGAGAAAGATAAACAATAAGTTATGAAAACTGTAAAAGTATTAAATATAGATATTCAGAACATTACTCGTCAGGAACTCTTGGAGAATCTGAAGGAGGGTGTTCTTGTGACTCTCCTAATCTTGATCATCTGATTAAGCTTCAGAAGGACAAGGAGTTTTATGACGTGTATCAGAAGTCGGAATGGGTAGTGTGTGACAGTAAGATCCTCTACCTGTTCGGCAAGTTGTTGAAGACTCCAATCAAGGAAGCGATTCCGGGTTCCAGCTTCTTCACCTCTTATTATATGTATCATAAGGATGATGCAGACTGCAAGATCTTCTTGCTTGGTGCCAAGGAGGGTATTGCAGCCAAGGCTATGGAACATATCAATGAGAAGGTTGGTCGCCAGACTATGGTTAGGGCTGCTATGCTTCTTGGTTCACCAATGGGTATCTGTCCTGCCAGAGTGAAGAAACTCCAGATTTCTACTAATATCTGTGGTGAGAAGTTGAAGAACTGCGGCTATCAGTTTAAGTGGAGCTTTGAGGAAGCATTGAAGGACTGGTTTGAGGATAATGATAGGAAAGGATTGCTGTAAAAGGATGATGCCTTTATTCGGTTTGCGCAATCTTTGCGTTAAAATAAGAAAAGAAATTAGGTGGTGTGAGGGGAAAAGTGTATTTTTGCAATCTAAATACATTTTTAAACGTTTAAAAGGAGAAGATTATGAGAACAATGAAATTAACAAGAGAAGAGGCTTTGAAGAGAGTACAAGCTTCTATCGATAAGAAAAAAGCATTTGTTGCAGAGTTGGAAAGAAGTATGCGTGAGGAGTATCGTAAGGAAACTGGAAAAGAAGCCAAATATTTTAGTGTACTGTAATGATTCCACTTCCCATTGACAAAATTAATGCACTGACACCCTATTGTGTAAAGTTGTTTGAGCAAGATGGGTCTTATCGATTCGTGACAGACAATGATGTAAAATTGGCTGTTAGTTTTATGTATGATGATATGATTATACAAGAAGGGGCGTACCAACTTATTATTGCGAATCTCAACAACAAGAAGTCACCACGTGACAATAAGGTAAAAGATACAATAATGCCTATTGTGGAAGAGTTCTTTAACGAAAACCAAGTTGCGTTGTTGTATATTTGCTCTACAGGTGATGGGAGACAATCTATGCGTAGCAGATTGTTTGCCCGTTGGTTTAATGCTTCTAAACATAGATATTCTTATTCAACCATGAGTACTTCTTTGGTTGATGCTGATGGCATTTTGAATGAAGCAACTATCATTGTAAGAAATGATAATCCGAATATGGTTCAACTTATAAACGAATTTTCAGAAACGGCTCAATTGTTGAGCCATAAACCTAACGGAGACAATTGATTAAATCCCAATCTGTAAGTTGATTGGCTTATGGATTGGGAAATCTCTTTAAGATAAAGTCTCCCACAGATTGCACAGATTTTCACAGATTTTCTGTTGCTTGGGCAACAGTTTACTTGCAGATGGGTGGAAGTGTAGTCCACATGGAAAATAATCTGTGCAAATCTGTGGAATCTGTGGGAGATTAATTATCCGTGGGAGCTTTCATCCGTGGGGATGATTTGCGCAATCTTTACATAAGATTGGCTGCACCTCAACAATAAAAATAAACAAGCTTATTTTGTATTGTCTTCGGTTTGCGCAATCTTTGCGTTAAAATAAGAAAAGAAATTAGGTGGTGTGAGGGGGAAATTGTATGTTTGCATTTTAAATACATTTTTAAACGTTTAAAAGAAAAAATATGAAACAGATATTAGTTGGACAAATATCATTATAGTTTATCAAGCAGTATGGCATTCAAAATATTAAGTGCAACTTTTTTGCAAGATGGCAACCATTCTTTTACGTTGAATTTTACTCAACCTGAAAGTAAATTACAAGATAGTCAATACACGCTATTGATTGGGGAAAATGGCGTTGGTAAAAGTCTTATATTAGAGGGTATCGTTGATTTTCTCTTTTATGTTTGGGTAAGCTATACCATGTATTCGATGGTGAGACGTCCTAAATACATCTTTTGCACTACGCTTATTTACTATATGAATGAGGCGGTATGCAAATTAGATTGGAAAGAAGGACATTTGCATTTTTATATAGACGGAGACGAAAGTTCTGTTTTACTCGATTATTTGCCACGGATTGTGACTACCAGTTTTAGCATCTGTGATAAGTTTAAGGTTCCGAGAAGCGAAGAAAGAGAGCAGTTTCATTTCTATAAGTATATAGGTGCAAAAGTCAATGGAAACATGATTTCACCGACTTCCATCTTGTTTACTCTTCTCAGTAATATAGCTTCTGCCTCACAAGAACAACTGAATCGAATCAATAATTCCATCCATGCCATTGGGTATGAACTGTGTAATAGACTACTTAGACAAATGTCTAAGAGGACAAGCCTGCCATCTGTTGATAGCTACACATAGTAACTTCTTGGTTTCAGACTTACCGATAAAACGCTCTGAAGTGCTGCATCTATATAAAGACAAACAATGTCTGATAAAAGCGAAAAGAATAGAAAGCAATACTTATGGATGGTCGGCAGAAGAAGTATTATTGAAAGTCTTTCATGTGCCAACAACTCGTAATCGGTATTTAGCTAGTATTGTTGGAGAACTGATGAATGGTATATCCTATGATACTATTAAAGAGGAGGAAGTGCAGGATAAAATCAGTTTCTTGAAAGAGATTGTAGGCAATCTGAATGACATCGACCCAATGAAGAAAATCATAGAGACAATTATTGAAACGTTTGAGGAATGATTCTGTTATGAACTCAAAAGAGAATTTTATAATAGACAAGCCCTATTCATTGCAGCCAGAAGATGAACAAGCGATTTCTAATGTTCAGAACAAAGGACTTACAGTTCATTCGTGGTCAGACAAAGAACTTGATTCATTGAAGGAAAACATGCGTAATTATCTTCGTAAAAAACAGAATGGACTTTGTGCATTCTGTAGAATGAAGATACATGAAGAGAACGCTACTGCAGAGTTGGAACATTTTGTCAACAAGAATAGTAGATTAGACTGGATGTTTCTTCCGCATAACTTGGTTCTTTCCTGCAAATTATGCAATTCATCAAAAAGTACCAAGAAGTCTCTTAAAGACATGACTGTAACAGATTATCCTACTGATGGTGAAGAATTTCTTTTTGTCAATCCTTATTTTGATAGATACAGTGAGCATATTGAAATAAAGAATGACATTTTGTATATGGGTATTACAGATAAGGGGAAATATACAGTAAAAGAATGCAAATTGAATAGAACGAATCGAACGATTGCACGTGCCGAAAATGTCATTCAGAATAATGCAAATGGCTTTATCAGTATTTTCCTATTGGATAAATAATCCTGCATATACAAATGTAGTTGAGGATAAAGATAAAATTATTAATAGGTTGCATTTAAAAGAAAGAATGCAACAGTATAAAGCAAAACACCGCAATGAAAAATAACAAGAGCCAATTAGATATATTTCTTCTCAAACGCATAGAAGAGAATCGAGAAGAGTTAAGACACAACTTGGATTCAACCTTGCAAGTGGAGCAAGCGTGTCTTGAAGAAATTGTGAAAGGTATCAAACATTGCAAAACAAATATTACGCAGTGTAATAAGGTTTTAGATAAAGCGAGTCTTTCTGTAATGCCAGTATGGACAGCCAAGAAAGAAGCATTCACGGATAACTTGACTATTTGGAATACGTTAGGACATATACAAATGGCAAGTATCGAGATGAAGCTATATACAAAGCGGCTATCTGCAGATAATGATTCATGGGAACAACAAGACGCCATAAAAAGTGCATATATTGCTATTTATGAGACATCAGAGAAGTTGATAAAAAATACAGGAAAGATAATGAAGTTTATCAACACCAATTTTCCAAGCTATGATTACTCTGCCTTGAAAGGGGTGAAGAAATGTCTTGCAAAATTCAGGGAAGACAATGCAGACGAATTAAAACATGTGAGAAACAACGTAGCTGCTCATCGTGATAATGATGTTTGCAAACAACTTGATATTTCAAAGAATTTACATTTATCTGATGCTGTAAAGTTGGTTGTAGAATATGGAAATATCATCAATGAGTTGGGAACGGTTATTAGTCCTATAAAAGAATTAGGGATAAAAAGGTTAGCGATGGTTTATTGATAATAATACTTTCAGCAATATGGAACTAAACATCACCCAATACAAATGATTGTTTTTCTCAGACAGGTGGTATGTTATAGGATGATTGTAGAGTATGCAGCAACGGTATCGGGAGGGACAAGAATGAGTGATGAATATCTCCTTTCAATCCTTGAAGAGAAAGATCAAACATTAAAGAAGAATTTAGAATATTAAGAAAATGAAGAATATCATTATCACGGGCGGTGCTGGTTTCATTGGCTCACACGTAGTAAGGCTTTTCGTGAACAAATATCCTGAGTATCACATCATCAACCTCGACAAGTTGACATACGCAGGCAACCTGGCTAACCTCAAGGACATCGAGGACAAGCCTAACTATACTTTCGTTAAGGGGGATATCTGCGATTTCGACCTGATGTTGAAGCTGATGCAGGACTACAAGGTGGATGGCATCATCCATCTCGCTGCCGAGAGTCATGTAGATAGAAGTATCAAGGATCCATTCACTTTCGCTCATACCAACGTGATGGGTACCCTGTCTCTGCTCCAGGCGGCAAAGATTTACTGGGAGAGTCTTCCTGAGGGATATGAGGGCAAGCGTTTCTACCACATCTCTACCGATGAGGTTTACGGTGCATTGCAGATGACTCATCCTGAGGGCATTCCTGCTCCTTTCACCACCAAGGCATCCAGCGGTAAGAACCACGAGGCTTACGGCGAGGAGTTCTTCCTGGAGACTACCAAGTACAATCCTCACTCTCCATACTCAGCATCCAAGGCAAGCTCAGACCACTTCGTTCGTGCTTTCCACGATACATACGGTATGCCTACCATCGTGACCAACTGCTCTAACAACTATGGTCCATACCAGTTCCCAGAGAAGTTGATTCCATTGTTCATCAACAACATCCGTCATCGCAAGCCATTGCCAGTATATGGTAAGGGTGAGAACGTGCGTGACTGGTTGTATGTAGTGGATCATGCCCGTTCCATCGATATGATTTTCCACAAGGGTAAGATAGCCGAGACTTACAACATCGGTGGTTTCAACGAGTGGAAGAACATCGATATCATCAAGGTGGTCATCAAGACCGTGGATAGATTGCTCGGCAGAAAGGAAGGCGAGGATATGGACCTCATCACTTATGTAACAGACAGAAAGGGGCACGATATGCGTTATGCCATCGACTCTCGCAAGTTGCAGAAGGAACTCGGTTGGGAGCCATCTCTCCAGTTTGAGGAGGGTATCGAGAAGACCGTGAAATGGTATCTCGAAAACCAGGAATGGATGGACAACGTGACCTCTGGTGATTACCAGAAGTATTATGAGAATATGTATGGTAAGTAAGCCCTCCTGTCCCTCCCTTGCGGGAGGGTCCTTACCCTATACTCAAGCCCTAAATCCCTACCATAGGGATTAGGGATGTAACCGCCCTCCGGTGCTCAGAACCGCTACGCTATAAGGTTGGCGGGGCATCAAAGCCCTACGCCATGGTTGTGCGGGATGGGACCGCCGGGGTGTTAGTGGGGATACGAGTTCTGTTTCCTGTTCTTCTACTTCTGGTTCTTCTGCCTCTACAGCTTTAGATTTGGTGCAGAGAGAATTGAAGTATTTGGGATTGTGGAAGTTTGCCGGGGCGATGATGTATGTGCTGCATGAGGCTTTGGGACTATCAGAGGAGAAGATGATAGCTCCGATGGATGAAAAGCGAGGAAAGTTGTTGCTGGCAGAGATACTGAATGGCGGCAACTTCGGACAGCATTTCGTTAGATTCTATCCTGCTGAGGCATTGAGTGAGCCAATCTTCAGAACTTGGCATTTCTTTTGGCGGATGAAGAATAAAAGGAGTTAAATTTGAAGAGTAAACATCATGCAAATCATAGAGAACTTTTCTTGTCACAATCATTATGACTGCTTACTTGCCTTATGCAAGCAAGCTGATGAATTATTGATAGCAAGTCCTTTCTGCTTCCCAAACTTTGAAACGTTTGTTTCCAACGTATCAAAGAAGGGCTCTACCAGAAAAATCACGTTCATCACTACGATGAAAAACGATGAGGCAGTTGAAAAGATAGATTCATTATTGTCGTTTCGCAAAGCGACGAAAGAGCATGGTATTAATTGGCAGATACGCATTGACAATATGCTGCATGGCAAAGTGTATATATTCAAGAATAATGAAGTTCCATTTGCGGCCATCATAACGTCTGCCAATCTTACACAACATGGATTAAAGCAAAATCATGAATGGGGATGTCTGGTTGAAGATGCCAAAGCCATTGGCTGTATGGAAAAGCAGTTGCTTGTCGATGCAAATATTGAACTGACAAGTGATAAGTTGGAGCTGATAAAGAAAAGAGCGGACAAGACTCGTGAAGAAGGTTGGAAGAAAGTGAAACAGCAAGAGATACAGATAGATGACATACTCAGCCTACCTCAAATACCAAACGGAACAAGATTCTTCATCAAGCCTATTGGTTCTAACAATCACAAAATTTTTGATGGCGACTACTCTGAAAAGTTTCAAAAACAACATTTTGCGAATAGATTGCCAAAAGCTGTGCGTGTTGGAGATATACTCATTACCTACGCTGTTGGTGCAAGAAAAATCATCTCGGTTTTCAAAGTAATGAGTTCTCCCAAACATACCAGTATACCAAATGACCGTTGGCCTTGGTTTGTGGAGGTGAATAACCTGACGACAAATTTAGGTAAGACTTGGACAAAGAAGAACCTGAAGGTTATGGACATAGCTAGAGAGTATGCCGAGAGATACAAACTACCTGTCACTCAACGTGGTGGGTATAACTTGAACGGACTGATGCTTGGTAATGACAAAATACAACTAACCGATGAGTTCGGCAGGTACTTGTTCGTCCTTGCAATGAAAACAAACAAAGAATAGCAATATATGGCGAACGGCTCCCTCTCCCATTTTTTTGAGAAAGATATGAACAATATTGTTTTGAGCCGTATCTCTTCTATAATGATTTGGTCTTTGGGATACCAGAGGACAAATCTTATCAAGGTAATGCTATCATCGACAAAATCTTAGAGAATACTAATAGTGATGATGTAAAGACAACATCAGATATTCTTTGATTTCCCCCCTCACATAGGACAGAAACCTTCCTTACCGTTGAAGAAGTCTTTTCGAATCCCTCCGTCTCCCTTTAGCCAAAGGGAGCTCCACCTCTAACCAAGCCTTTTCAATAGTCTTTACGACCCCTTCGGTTCCCCTTGTAGGGGACAGAAACCTCAGAAGGAAGGATGCAACCGCCCTCCGGTGCTCAGAACCGCTTCGCTCTAAGGTTGGCGGGGCATCAAAGCCCTTCGCCATATTGTGCGGGATGGGACCGCCTGGGGACAGCTTGCTGATGTGACCGCCAGGAGAGGGAAGTTTGTAATTTACAATTAATAGTTTATAGATTGCTGGTTACAATTTATAGATTACGAATTTCAGTTAATAATTTTCAATTAATATATTATGGTTTACGGTTAGCAGGTTGATATTAACTGTTAACTGTAAACCATTAACTTTTCATAAAGTTTATGGCAAAGAAAGTTTTTGTGAGCGGTTGTTATGACCTGCTACATTCTGGTCATGTGGAGTTTTTCCAGCAGGCATCACGGTATGGTGACCTGTATGTGGGTATCGGATCGGATGCTACTTATCTGGAGTATAAGCATCGCAAGCCTATGTTCCCGCAGGAGGAAAGGCTATTTATGGTCAAGAATATCAAGGCGGTGAAGGATGCGTATATCAATGAGGGAAGCGGAGTCATCGATTTCCTGCCAACTCTTGATAAGGTGAAACCGGATGTGTTTGTGGTGAACGCTGAAGGTGGGTCTGATGAGAAACGTAGGATCTGTAAGGAAAGGGGCATCGAATATGTCGAACTCCAGCGCACGCCTCATGCGGGTTTGAAGGCACGGTCTTCTTCTGACTTGAAGAAGGCGTTATCGAATGTATCTGAGAATTCGGCACAGGAGGCGGGGATTCCTACCCGTCTGGATCTGGCTGGTACATGGATTGACCAGCCTTATGTAAGCATGTATCATCCGGGATGGGCGATTACCATCTCGCTGGAACCGACCTTTGAGGTGCGCGACCGTTGTGGTCTGTCTACCTCTACCCGTAAGATGATTCAGAAGATATGGCCGGTGAAGTTGCCGAAGATGGATCCGGAGATGCTCGCCCGACTGGTATTCTGCTTCGAGAATAATCCGGAGCGTCACGATGGTATCATCTCTGGTGCCCAGGATTCCATCGGTATCTGTGTTCCCGGTCTGGTGCGTCATTATTATGACAACAACTTCTGGCCGGAGAAGATTGAGAGTACGCAGGATGAGATGACCCTCCGTTTTCTGGAAGACCATCTGGTGATGATTCCGATGGAACCGAGGAGACCGGGATGCAGTGTGGTGGAAGGTAAGGATATCACGCTTGAGAAGGTGAAGGCGCTGGCTGATGCGGCTGATGCCTGCTGGAAGGCGATTCTGGCGCACGACCTCGATGCTTTTGCGGCAGCATACAGGGCATCTTTCGAGGCCCAGATTGCGATGTTCCCGGGTATGGTGAATCCGTCTATCAACGGTGTGATAGAACCGGAGGCGAGTGTGCAGCCGATGATTGACCGCTACAGCTGCATGGAGGAGGTACTGGCATGGAAGATGCCGGGAGCCGGTGGCGGCGGTTATCTGGCACTGGTAGTAAAGGACAGTCTTAAATTTGCAGAGAATCATGACGAAGCCATCCATCTTCAGATACGAAGGGCATAACTATCTGGTGCCCTTCCTCATTATCAGCAGCCTCTTCTTCATGTGGGGCTTTGCCCATGGCATCCTGGAGGTGCTGAATCCGCATTTCCAGGAGTCGTTCCATATCAGCAAGGCGATGTCGGCCTTGACGCAGGCTGCTGTCTATGGTGCCTACTTTCTGATGGCGCTGCCTGCCGGATGGATTATCCGGAAGTGGGGCTACAGGAGGGGAGTGATAACAGGACTGGTTCTCTTCGGTATCGGTGCTCTGATGTTCATACCGGGAAGCAGGATCAACAGTTTCTACTTCTTCGTTCTGTCGCTGTTTGTGATAGGATGCGGTCTGACTTGTCTGGAAACGAGTGCGAATCCTTATACTACGGTACTGGGACATCCTGACAAGGCGGAGAGCAGAATCAACCTGTCGCAGTCGCTCAATGGTATCGGATGGATTGTAGGACCGCTGGTTGGCGGACAGCTTCTGTTCTCGGGTGTCAACATCGCCATTCCTTATGCCCTGGTGGGTATCTTCGTGCTTGCTGTGGCACTGGTTCTGTCAAGGATCAAGTTGCCGGACCCAAGGAGAGCGCATGAGGCGGATACGAACGAGATGGTGGAGGAGAAGCCGATGCGAGTGATGGCATTCGGTTTCGGTATGCTGACCTTGTTTCTCTATGTGGCTGCCCAGACGGGTGTGAACAGTTTCTTCATCAACTATGCAGAGGAGAGCATTCATATAGAGAAGCAGACTGCCAGTCTGTATCTCGCCTTTGGCGGAATGGGGCTGTTCTTTATCGGCAGGTTGGCTGGTGGTGTCATCATGAATTATATCCAGCCAAGGCTGGTGCTGCTGGCTTGTGCCATCCTCACCTTTGTTGCCACATTGATTGTGGTGGTATGTAGCGGAACCTTATCTCTCATTGCGTTTTTCGCCTTATATCTGGGAGAGAGCATCATGTTTCCGACGATCTTCTCGCTGGCATTGAGGGATGCGGGGACAAAGACCAAATTGGCCTCTTCGTTGCTTATCATGACGATAGTGGGTGGTGCGGTCGCTCCAGTAATCATGGGGTATATAGCAGATACTACAGGGAGTATGCCGATTGCATTTCTCATACCGTTGGTATGTTATGGGGTGATTGGAACGTATGCGTTATCGAATCGCCACGTTCCTCATTAGATAAAAGGAGGATTTTTCGAAAGCCTACCCGTCCTTCCTTACCCTTAAGGAAGGCTCCACCTCTCACCAAGCCTCTCTTCAATAGTCTTTGCGACCCCTTCGGTTCCCCTTCTAGGGGACAGAAACCCTCAGGGACGAGAGAATGTAACCGCCCTCCAGTGTTCAGAACCGCTACGCTCTAAGGTTGGCGGACCAAAGCGGTCTGCGTCAGGTTATGCGCGATGGGACCGCCTGGGGAAACTCTACTTTTTTACACTAATAATAATAGGCTTTCTTAAATTATGGAATTAAAACGTGCTTTTATAGAAACGAAGATACAAGAGTGGAATGATTTGTTTCTGTTAAATCAGAAATTTATGTCTAATTTTATATTTCGTGGACAAGCTAATTCTGAATGGTCGTTAAGGACTTCGCTTGAAAGGTTAATAGAAAACCATCATCCAACACCTTCACGTGACAAAGCTCTTTATTATATCTATGAGTCTAAAATGATCAAAGAGTTTAAATGGAAATTTCCTAGTTATGAGAAAAATCTAATTCCTAAGGATGGTGAATTGATTGAATGGTTGTCTATCATGCAACATTTTGGTGCTCCAACTAGACTATTAGACTTTTCCTAGTCTATGTATGTAGCTCTTTTTATGGCAATGGATAATTCCTTTTATGATAATTTTTCTATCTGGTGTATTTAGCGTTAGGTGTTTAAAACACATTAAGTATTTTATTTATCGCATAGCCCAATCAATGGACTATGCTGATGAGTTTGCTACCTAAAGCTGTTTCTATACGAGCAATGGTTTGAGTAGTGAAGTTATGTCTGCCTGTTAGCCATTTCGAGATTTCTGAGTCTCGCTTGTTGAGCAATCGGGCGAAATCCTTTTGGGTGAGTCCCTTGGCTTTCAGAATCTCACTAATGCGCTCGGCAATGCCGAAAGACAAATCGAACTCTGCCTTTTGCTCGGCAGGTATCGCAGCGAGGCAATCACGGAATAATTTGTTCTGTATCATAATGCTTAAATTTCAAAGGTTGCACTTTCTATGTCTGTTATCATATTCTTTTCAATGGTAATGATTCCATTCTCTTGGGCTTTGAGCAGAACTTTGTCAAAGGTCTGTAAGTCCATAACATATCCACTGAGTTTTTCATTCTCTTGGTATGTGCGTGAGAGTTTTACACCACCATTTCCTAAGATAAGTATCTGATCGGATATTCTTAAGCAGTATAGGCGGAGTTTGCGGGAATCTATAGACAAAGCACTGACATGGTCGTTCATCCTCCCTTCGATACGGAAGAATCTTTCTAATGCTCCCTTATCGATAATTTTGGATAAAGCCAATAATATGGCATTGAAGTCTTTATTGTATGTCGCATTATCCTTAAACTCCATCAGGAATTTTTCAAATTCGCTTTCGGAGTTTCCATCGAAGCAGATAGAAAACATGCCTACGTTGTCATTCTGTTCTATTGTCTTTAATGTTACTTGTGTCATAACTGAAATTCTTTAATATACAATGCAAAAATAATACTTTTATTGATAGCTTGTTCACTTTTAAGTGAATAATTAAGAATAATTATCACAAATATACATTATGGAACTCCACAATACCCAACACAAATTATTTGAGTTCCACACCAACTGAAATGCGTAATGGTCGTGAGAGCTTGGCAGGAATCATCCATGAAAAAATGCAGCATGATTCTTATAGTTATGATGAAGCCCCAGAGGATAATGCTTTCCAATAACTTGCTGGAGGTGGGCAAATATAGCAATATGGAAGATGAACTATGTGGGTATCAGGAGAGGATGATAGGGCAAGAATCAAAAACTCCCCCAAAAAATTGGTAGTCTCACCGAAAACCCTTATATTTGCAGACAACCCCTTCCATATCATCAGAAGCATGTGATTATTCTCAGAAGGTTGTTTCATCCTGTAGCGAATCATTGCTTCAGGGATTAGCAATATTCCCAAATACCAATGGCTATATATTAATGCAATGGAAGACCTCCAAAGGAGATGCCTGTTTATCTATTCTTAGTGATAGGATAGTGTATGATGTCAATTATGGAGAGATAGAGAAAGAGGGCATCCTCCAATTTTCAGAACTCCCTAAATTTTTGGAAGTCTTAAAGAACATTGCCTAATGCCCCAAAAGCCATTATGTCGGATATGCTCTTTTTACTCCAAATTATTTAGCAAACTTACATGATAGATTAAGAATATATCCTGTTAAAGCAGGTCTTAATGACCATTGTGGTATGTTTTTCTTGGGTAAGGATAAGAAGTTAATCTGTGATGACTTGACGATTCGTCCTTATACATTAAAGACATTGCGTTCTCTTTGTGACTTATTACAAGACAGGGTGGTTTTAAAATAGGTGTAGTATCCAGTACCTTTAGCAAGATAATAGGAAGGCGGGGCCATCCCGCACAACATGGCGCAGGGCTTTGATGCTCCGCCAACCTTAGAGCGTAGCTGATCATAGCGCTCAAATGATACCACCTGTAGCACTCAAATGATACCACTTTGCTAGCGTGGTTACAGATATCGCTTTTCACGAATTAATCTCCCGATTCGGAGAAAAAATATTTGGGTAACTTTTAGATTATTACGACACTCAAAACCTTTATATGTTATTGCATGGATATCAACTACTCTGTTATTCTGTATGCCAATATTCCAACCTGGATTTTAGTTTGATTGTATATGTCATCGATGACAACCCAAGTGTATTTGTCTGAACCAAATATCTCCTGGGCTTGAATCAGTTCACGCAGTTCTTCTTGTATATCTCGCTTACCATAAGTACCATATTGATAGTGTTGGCCAGTCTAGTTGAAGGCTTTAGTAATACATGCATAAAGAAAACATTCAGATCACTATCACAATCATTTATAGCGAACATATAGTTTCCTGTTTCCAGAATTTTGCTGATGTTCGTATATCCTTGTGCCCCAGCTATGATTATATCACCATCAAAGAAGAAATCCAATATGTCTTTTTTCTCTTCACTCATATAGTAATATTTTAAATCATTATGGCTTAAAAATGAATTACTATGCCTGGATTGTGTGATAACAATGTTTTCTCCTGAAAGTACGAAGGATTGTATGAAATGATCATTTTCCCTCCAGAATAAGCAGATGAGAACAGTGACTTGTACCTACCTTCCCAGCTTTTGAAAGCCTCTTCCGAATATACCTTTTGTGGGTACAGTTCATCGAGTTCCTTTTCCCGGCGTACTTTCTCATTGAGAAATGATTGTCGTGAATAACCTTGCTCGTCATATTTGCTCTTGGAGCACAATACGCATGAAGAGAATGGCATTTCCCTGGATCTTTTCTCCATCCAATCAACACCATTAATCAGGCTTTCCATGTGAGCTTTCCTTATCCTAACCCATGCACGCTTTGTTGGTTTGGCAGTTTCTTGCATGAAGTCAGAGTACGCCCATTTTTTAAGTGGACCCAGAAATAATTTAATCATTGACGACATTTTTGCATTTTTTTAGCTGGATTTGTACATTCTATCATATTATTTTGTATCTTTGCCAAAAGGATGGAAAGTTGCCATTCTTCTCACGCTTTTAGATATGAGAAAAATTGTTTTAGTCGTTTTATTAGCCATGTGTATGATGATGGAAGCAAAGATACGTAAACCTGCCGTAGCAGGACAATTTTATGCAGGCGATACCCGGGAACTTCGCCATGACTTGAAGGAGTGTTTTCTGCAATGCAAGGCTTCACCCTTGAAACCAGTGCAAGCTATCATTGTCCCACATGCCGGTTATGTCTTCTCTGGCGTAACCACAGCATCTGCTTTTGCCTGCATCCAACCAGACGCGCAATATGAACACATTTTCTTGTTGGGACCTAGTCATCATGTTTATCTTGACAAAGCTTCGGTGAATATTGAAGCGACAGAATATGCAACGCCACTTGGTAATGTCCCGGTGGATACTGCACTCTGCAAATCTCTGTTGGAACAGAGCAATGCTTTTACCTATAATAATAAGGCACACGACAGCGAGCACTGTCTGGAAGTGGAGCTTCCTTTCTTGCAGTATCACTTCAAGAAGGTAGTTCCCATCGTTCCAATCATCATTGCCACGCAAAAGTTGAGCATACTTCAAGAGATAGCCCGTGTCCTCCAGCCATATATGAACGAAAGAAATCTGTTTGTCATCAGTAGTGATTTCTCACATTATCCAACTTATCTTGATGCCAAAAGGGTGGATGGACTTACTAAGGATGCCATCATGACGGGCAAGGCGGAAGCATTCGTAAAAGCCATCTTGCACAACCAGGAATTGAACATCAACAGTCTTGCCACAAGTGCTTGTGGAGAAGCGGCTATTGCCACACTCCTGATGATGACAGAAAATGATGCCAATATCCATCCACATCACATCATGTACCGCAATTCGGGTGATTCGCCCTACGGAGGAAAGGATAGGGTAGTGGGGTATCATTCATTTATCTTTACAAGAGATGAAGTAAGGCCGGTTGAATCAAGAGAAAAAGACGAGGCAAACTTTTCACTAAGTGACGAAGACAAAAAGATGCTCAAGGAGATAGCTTACGATGCCATCAGGATGACCTTGGAGGGTAGGAGTTATCAATTTCCCAGCCATCTGTCGGAAAAACTAAAGACCCTATGTGGAGCTTTTGTATCTCTGCATAAGCACGGCAGGCTGAGAGGTTGCATCGGACATTTCGGAGAGGATATGCCACTCTATAAGACGGTCTGCCAAATGGCGAAGGCTGCTGCCTTTGAAGACCCAAGATTTCCAGCAGTCAATATAACCGAGCTTCCAGACATCGACATAGAGATTTCCGTGCTTACCCCGATGAAGCGCATCCATTCCATCGACAAATTTCAACTGGGCAAACAAGGCATTTATATGCGTAAGGGCAATCGTGCAGGAACCTTCTTGCCACAAGTTGCCGATGAGGTGTCTTGGACTAAGGAGGAATTTCTCGGACATTGTGCGCAAGATAAAGCTGGCATTGGCTGGGAAGGCTGGAGAACTGCCGAACTTTATACCTACGAGGCAATCATATTCTGATTTTAAACACCCAAAGAATTCAAAATCGTATGATAAAACAAAAGGTTAGGAAACATGAAGGAATGTAGATATTATACGAAGATAGAGGAGGGCAAAGATGGAGGCAAAAGCCTGAAGGTAAGATGCGAGCTTTGCCCCCATCGTTGCGTCATCCCGGATGGAAAGCATGGGATATGTGGAAGCCGATGGAATTTCAAGGGCAAATTGTATTCCATTGTTTATGGCAAGCCATGTGCCTTGGCAGATGACCCTGTCGAGAAGAAGCCTCTCAATGAGTTTCATCCCGGCACCCGATGCCTGTCCTTGTCATGTACGGGGTGTAACTTTCGGTGTCTTAACTGTCAGAACTATGACATTTCGCAAGCGCTGCCCTCTGATGTGAATTTTTATGAGTTATCACCCCATGAAATTGTTGACATCGCCATGCAGCATCATCTGCCAGGAATCGCATTTACCTATACAGAGCCTCTTACCTATTATGAGTATATCCATGACATAGCGAAGGTATCACATGAGTATGGGCTATGGAATATTCTCGTCTCGGCAGGTTACATCAATCCAGAGCCCTTGCAGGAACTCCTTCCTTATATAGATGCCGCTAACATAGACATCAAGGCTTTCTCTGATACGATGTATATGCATCAATGTGGTGGACATCTAAAACCAGTACTTGATACCTTGCTAGCCATGCAGAAGTCTGATGTTCATCTGGAGATAACCAATCTCTTGATTCCAGGTGTCAATGATAGTGAGAAGATGATCAGGAAGATGTGCCGCTGGCTCGTCTCGAATGGCTTTGCCCAGAATCCACTACATTTCAGCAGGTTCTTCCCTCTTTATAAGATGCAGGATGCTTCTCCTACGCCAAAAGAAACCATATATTTGGCAAAAAGGGTTGCATTGGAAGAAGGGATGAAATTTATTTACTTGGGAAATATATAGCAAATATATGATACCTGCACCATTCCATTTGTACCGATTGGAGCTATCATTGGCATCAGCCATGACAAGTTCTTCGTTTCAAGCTTGGGCTGGAATACATGTACACATAAGGATGATTATGATAAATATTCTTTACAATTTTCTTGCTATATCTTGCCAATCGTCCTAAAGCAACACTTCATCTTCTGCCTGCTTTGGCTCTATACACATT
>ERZ1023822.140-NODE-140-length-25158-cov-73.484205_pt1 | contig 25158 bp, 20 predicted proteins | sample MGYA00380379_ERZ1023822 | MGnify/ENA primary metagenome ERZ1023822 (study PRJEB33179, sample SAMN07448988) | human gut metagenome | biome: Human-gut; feature: Human associated habitat; material: Faeces | host: Homo sapiens | place: India: Bhopal | collected... | reverse complement strand
GTTCAACACTGCTGAACATAAGTTCAACACTGCTGAACATAAGTTCAACACTGCTGAACATAGGTTCAACACTGCTGAACATAGATTTCTATTATGGACAGAAACATTTTTCTTATGGCTTACCAAGAACTTTCCTGCTTCTCCTGCTTTTTCCGGCAGGTAAGAACGGACATCATTCTTATGAGCAACAAACAAAAAGGGTGTGACTAGTCGATTAGTCACACCCTTTTTGTTTGAATTCACGTTGTTATATTAGATAAACAAGCTTCCTATCTGGAAGACCAGGGCTGATACTACCCATGCCAGGAGCGTGGTGTAGCCGGCGGCGAAGCCTGCCCATTTCCAACTGCCCGTCTCTCCCTTGATGGCTGCTATCGTGGCGATGCAAGGGAAGTAGAGCAATACGAAGAGGAGGAAACAGTAGGCGGTGAGCGTTGCCTTAGATGCTGCCTCGGCATCGCTGTAACCATAGGTCTTCTTCAAATCAGAAGTCATCTGCTTCTTCAAAATCTCGTATTTTCCGTCTTCATCGTTGTAATCCTGATCGTCAGAGAAACTGTCGTTGTTGCTGTAGAGTACACCCATCGTTGAGGCTACAATCTCCTTGGCACCCACACCGGATACCAGACCCACATCCAGTTTCCAGTCGAATCCCTGTGGGGTAAAGATAGGCTCGATGGTCTTACCGATTCTGCCGATATAGCTCTGCTCCTGCTGAGCCTGGGTATCAAGTTCCTCATTGTGAGGGAAGTAGCCCAAAGCCCAGACGATGATACTTGCCACGAGGATGATGCCACCCATCTTCTTCAGGTACTGCTTACCCTTTTCCCAGGTATGGCGGCCTATCGCCTTCCAGGTAGGGAAGCGGTAAGGAGGCAGCTCCATCACGAATGGGGTATCTTCGCCCTTCACCACGAAACTGGCAAAGATGCGGCTCAATATCACGGCTAGGAAGATGCCGATGAGATAGAGCGATACCATGATGAGCGAACGGTATTGGATGGCAAAGAACGTTCCGATGACCATGATGTAGATTGGCAGGCGAGCCGAACAGCTCATCAATGGCAATATCAGCATCGTAATCAGTCGGGAACGGTGACTCTCGATGGTTCTTGTTGCCATCACTGCAGGTACGTTACATCCGAATCCCATAATCAGCGGGATGAATGACTTGCCATGCAGGCCCATCTTGTGCATCAGCTTATCCATGATGAAGGCGGCACGAGCCATATATCCCGAATCCTCCATATAGGAGATGAAGAAATACAGAATCAAAATCTGTGGCAGGAATACGATGACCGCACCAACACCACCAATCACACCATCTACCAGCATATCCTTCACTGGTCCATCCGGCATTGTATTGCTGATGAACTCGCCCAGCCATGCCACGCCGTCCTCAATCCATCCCTTAGGAATCTCGCCCAGAACGAAGGTGGCTGAGAACATGATGAACAGCAGGAGGACGAAGATTGGGAAGCCTACATATTTATTGGTCAGGATGCTATCGATGAGATGGGTTACCTGATAGGTATCCTTTGCCTTGCCCGGTTCATAGCCCGCTTCCTGCAATGCGCCATGGATAAAACCGTATTTGGCATCCATGATGGCGGTTTCGCTATCTTCCAGAGTCTCTTCCTTCACACGCTTGGCTGCCTCATTGCGGGCTGCGAAGATTTCCTTGGCCGATTTCAGATGGCTTATGTATTCCTCTGCGTGCTTATCATTCTCCAACAACTTGATGGAGAGGTAACGGGTAGAGTAGCGCTGGCGGATGGAATCATCTGCCTTCAGATATTTCTGGATATGCTCGATGCCGTGCTCTATCTCATGTCCGTGGTTGATGTGGATATGGCGATAGTGAGCGCTGGAATCTTCCTTGCCTTCGTAGAGTTCGATGATGGTCTCGAAGAGCTTATCCACGCCTCGACCATTGGTGAAGACGGTAGGAATCATCGAGATACCGAAGAGTTCGCCCAGTTTGTCGTAGTCGATGTTATCGCCACGCTTCTCGGTTTCATCAAACATGTTGAGGGCGCAGACCATGCGGATGTGCATGTCTATCAACTGGGTGGTGAGATAGAGGTTGCGCTCCAGGTTGCTGGTATCGATGACGTTGATGACGATATCCGGCGTATGCTCGATGAGCTGCTTGCGCACATAAAGCTCTTCCGGAGAATAGGCAGAAAGGGAATAGGTGCCCGGCAAATCTACCAGGTTGAAGTGATAGCCGTTGTATTCGGCTTCGCCCACCTTGGCATCTACGGTTACTCCGCTGTAGTTGCCCACACGTTCGTGAGCACCCGATGCAAAGTTGAAGAGGGAAGTCTTTCCGCAGTTTGGATTTCCCACCAGTGCCACGTTGATGACGCGGTGGAGTCTTTCTGCTTCCTGTTCTGCCAAGGCTTCGTTGCTGGCAGAGTCTTTTCTTTCAGCCACGAGCATCTTGTCGCCGAGCGCCTGCTCGTCGCTATCGTTGGAATCTACTACTTTAGAGTCAATTACCTGCTGGCGGTCTTCTTCTTCCGCCTTGCAGAGTTGTGCATCATGCTTGGCTTCCTCGATGGAAACCACCTCGATATGGTCAGCTTCGCTGTGTCGGAGTGACACCTCGTAACCCATAATCTTGTATTTCACCGGGTCCTGGAGTGGGGCGTTCAGAAGCACATCAACCTTCTTTCCCTTGATGAATCCCATCTCGATGACTCTCTTTCTGAAGCCACCGTGTCCTGAAACCTTGACGATAACGGCGCTTTCACCTGTTTTAAGTTCTGATAATTTCATATATCTTTCCTTGTTTTAATCTTGTTCTTTTCTTTGGGGCATGACCTCATGGTCAGCTCTTTTTTCTTTTCGACTGCAAAAATACTAATAATTTTTTGCAACTTGGTAGCAATCATGTAGTTTTAAAACAAAAATACCTAGAAATGATGAGAGTATCATCAAATCTAGGTATTCTTATCATTATTTCTTGTGATGGCAAGATTTCGCTGTCATCACTTATCATCCTTTCTGGTGATTAGATGTTTCTGCCGTGGCAGTTCTTGAACTTCTTTCCGCTGCCGCATGGACATGGATCGTTAGGACGAGGCATGTGCTCGGCACGGTATGGAGTGCGGTTCACCTGGTCAGCTCCCTCGCGGGTATCCTGGTTGGCTGCTGCCTCCTGTGCTGCACGCTCAGCATCGATATCCACCTTGCTCTCTACGTAGTTCTGCTGGGTGTGCTGCTCTGGTGCTGCCTCCTGAACTGGCTGCTCCTGCTCCATGACAGGAATCTGACCACGCATCAGGATGCTGGCGATGCGGTCGTTCATATCATTGATCATAGCGTCCCATACCTTTGCACTCTCCAACTTGAAGATGAGCAATGGGTCCTTCTGCTCGTAGCTGGCATTCTGTACAGAGTGCTTCAACTCATCGAGCTTGCGGAGGTTCTCCTTCCAGTCATCATCGATGATGTGGAGTACTACGCTCTTCTCGAACTCCTTCACTACGTTCTTTGCCTCAGTCTCGTAAGCTTCCTTCAGGTTGCATGCGATGTTGTACATACGCTTGCCGTCGGTGATAGGCACCATGATGCGCTCGTACATCGCACCCTGGTTTTCATACACCTGCTTGATGATAGGCATTGCTGTAGCCTGGATGCGGTCGGTCTTGCGCTTGAAGGCAGCCATAGCCTCCTGGAAGGCACGCTCTGCCATCTCGTCGCGTCTGCCGTTCTCGTATTCCTCCTCTGTGAAAGGAATCTCCATGGCGAGAACCTTCAGGAACTCTTCCTTGGCACCGGTGAAGTCGTTGTTGTTCACGATGTTCAGTACGCGGTCCCAGATTACGTTGGCGATATCCATACCGATACGCTCACCCATCAGGGCGTGGCGACGCTTCTCGTAGATAACGGTACGCTGACGGTTCATCACGTCATCATACTCCAGGAGGTGCTTACGGATACCGAAGTTGTTCTCTTCAACCTTGCGCTGTGCACGCTCGATGCTCTTGCTGATCATTGGGCTTTCGATACGTTCGCCATCCTCGAAACCGAGACGGTCCATTACCTTGGCAATACGCTCTGAAGCGAACAGACGCATCAGTTTATCCTCCAATGATACGTAGAATACTGAAGAACCTGGGTCACCCTGACGTCCGGCACGACCACGGAGCTGACGGTCAACACGACGGCTCTCATGACGCTCTGTACCGATGATGGCGAGACCACCTGCAGCCTTCACCTCTGGGGTCAGCTTGATATCGGTACCACGACCTGCCATGTTGGTAGCGATGGTTACGGCACCCTTGCCATTTACTGAGCGACCTGCCTCGGCTACGATCTGAGCCTCCTGCTGGTGCAGCTTGGCGTTCAATACATTATGAGGAATGTTGCGCATCTTCAACATCTTGCTCAACAACTCTGAGATTTCTACAGATGTGGTACCAACCAATACTGGGCGACCAGCATTGCGTGTCTCCTCAATCTCATCGATGACGGCACGATACTTCTCGCGGGCAGTCTTATATACACGGTCATCCAAGTCCTTACGCAGGATAGGGCGGTTGGTAGGAATCTCAACTACATCGAGCTTATAGATATCCCAGAACTCACCAGACTCGGTGCTTGCCGTACCGGTCATACCTGCGAGCTTGTGGTACATACGGAAGTAGTTCTGGAGTGTGATGGTAGCGAAGGTCTGTGTGGCAGCCTCTACCTTTACATGCTCCTTAGCCTCTACAGCCTGGTGCAAGCCATCGCTCCAGCGGCGACCCTCCATGATACGACCAGTCTGCTCATCCACGATCTTCACCTGACCGTCCATGACAACATACTCATCGTCCTTATTAAACATGGTGTAAGCCTTCAAGAGCTGCTGCAAGGTGTGAACACGCTCGCTCTGTACGCCGTAGTGAGCCAGCAACTCGTCCTTGATGTCCAGACGCTCCTGGTCTGAGATGTCTGTGCGAGCTTCCAGTTCACTCATCTGTGTAGTGATATCAGGCAATACGAAGAGCTCTCTATCGTTCACCTGCTTAGCCAACCACTCTGTACCCTTATCGGTCAGGTCGGCAGAGTTCAGCTTCTCATCAACCACGAAGTACAAAGGCTCAACAGCCTTAGGCATCTCACGGTTGTTGTTTGCCATATAGAATTCCTCGGTCTTGAGCAATCCTGCCTTGATACCCTCCTCAGAGAGGTACTTGATCAATGGCTTGTTCTTAGGCAGCGCCTTGTAAGAACGGTAGAGTGAGAGGAAACCTTCCTCGAGCATCTGCTGGTTCTTGGTCTTGCCGCCCTCTGTAATCTTCTGCTTAGCCTCGGCGAGCAACTCGGTAGCCTGCTTGCGCTGTACCTCGTAGAGCTTCTCTACCAGTGGCTGGTACTGCTCGAACATCTGGTCGTCACCCTTTGGAATAGGACCAGAGATAATCAATGGAGTACGGGCATCATCAATCAGCACGGAGTCAACCTCATCGACGATGGCGTAGTTGTGCTGGCGCTGTACCAGGTCGCTAGGGTTGGTTGCCATGTTATCACGCAGGTAGTCGAAACCAAACTCATTGTTGGTACCGAAGGTGATGTCTGCCATATATGCCTTGCGGCGCTCGTCGGAGTTAGGACGATGCTTGTCGATACAATCTACAGAGAGACCGTGGAACATATAGAGAGGTCCCATCCATTCAGAGTCACGCTTAGCCAGGTAGTCGTTCACGGTTACTACGTGTACACCGTTACCAGTCAATGCGTTGAGGAAGATAGGGGTGGTACCTACGAGGGTCTTACCCTCACCAGTAGCCATCTCGGCAATCTTACCCTGGTGCAGAACGACACCACCGAAGAGCTGTACGTCGTAGTGGATCATTTCCCACTTCATATCGTTACCGCCGGCAGTCCAGTGGTTGTGATAGATAGCCTTGTCGCCGTCGATGGTCACGAAGTCGTTGGCTGGGTTTGAAGCCAGCTCGCGGTCGAAGTCTGTAGCAGTAACTACGGTCTCTTCGTTCTCAGCGAAGCGGCGTGCTGTATCCTTTACGATAGCGAAAACCTGAGGCAAAACCTCGTTGAGTGCAACCTCATACTTGTCGAGTGCTTCCTGCTCCAACTTGTCGATCTGGTTGAAGATACCTTCACGCTCGTCGATTGGAGTGTCCTCGATCTTAGCTTTGAGTTCGGCAATCTTAGCCTTCTCTTCCTTAGCGTACTCCTGTACGTACTTCTGGAGTTCCTTTGTTTTTGCACGAAGTTCGTCATTGCTCAAGGCATTCATCTTAGGGTATTCTGCCTTGACTTTCTCTACGATTGGCTGGATCAACTTCATATCGCGAGTTGACTTGTTGCCAAACAATGACTGAAGAATTTTGTTAAAGTTCATTGTATATTTATTTTTTTATTATTATTCGATGTATGATATAGGAGTTAAAGAAGTTAAGAAGTTAAAGGAGTTAAGACAAATGTAGGCTGTCAGTCCTTTTTCCTCTTCTGCTTTTTCCTGTTGTTTGTTTACTAGCTTGCAAAAATACAAAAAATATCTGTAAATCTGCAATATTTTACCAATTATTGCCCTTTCTGGCTGCATTTCTTGCTAGTTTTGCAGTCAGAAAGCACATAATCAGCAGTTTGGACCTCGAATAACAATGCTTCCGAAGGGTGCTTTGTACTTATGCACCACAACGGGGTGAAAACAAATATTTAAATGTGAATCTGTCAGAATGTCAGTCTTGACAGCTGCAGGCACAGCTGCCTGATGGTAATGATGCTCTGACATGTTTTCCTCTTCGGAAGCCTGCTTGATGGCTTTGATGACATAGAGGATGTCCTCCTCCAATGCCTTCGCCTCCGGTTGCTGGATGAATTCATCGTAGGATATATCCGTGAGCGCAAACTTCAGCGCCTGCTGATAAGTCTGCGCCTCCATGCCGGTTGCCGCCAGGACAACCAAAAGGGCTGTGATATATCTGTTTACCATCATTTTATTTCCTTTATTTATGTAACTTTTGAAAGTCTTTTTTAGAGCATCTTCTCTCTGTTTCGGTTTGGAGAAGTGTCACTACTTGTCTTTTCTGAGTTTATTCATTAATTGTTTCTGTATAGCCAGCTTGCTGCTGTTGAGGTCGAGCAGAGTTGACTTGATTGCATATCTCATCAGCAAAGAGAATGCCAAAGTGCTCATTCCTTCGGCATAGCTCTGCCAGATTTGCAGGAGCAATGCTACGAGCAGGCACCATCCCCATACCTCGTAATACCAGTAGAGCTTGCCTTTTCTCATCTTCGAGATGGTTTTCCAGGCGAAGATGAGGTTCACTGGGTTCAGCAGCAGAAGCTGGAAGTTGATCTGCACGGTAGGGTGCTGCGAGAAGATCATCGCAAAGAGGATGATGCCCGGCAGACCCGTCAAGATGAGCAGGAAGGCATCAAACCCCCAGAAGTTCTTCTTCTTGCGCCATTCGATGATGCTCACGCCTATGATGATGATGGCGATGAATGTTGCCACCATGATTGGGGTGATGGCTTCCGATTCTGCCACCTGTGCCTGCTTCGGTATCAGGTAGCTGGTGCTATCTACCATCGTGATATAGCACTCCTTGCCGTTGTAGTATCGGGTGCTTGCCAGATCCTGGGTCGCATTCATATTGTCTTTTCTGCCTTCTGTGGCAAAGTCACGGCTCAGGTTGTCCGGCAGGAACTCCCATTCACGCTTGCTGATAGGCTGGTCGGCAAGATAGCCCAGGAGCAGGTCGTTGCCGAAACGGCTCCATCGGTGGTCTCCGTTCAGCTTGTGGATTTCCTGGCGATAGGTGGATTGGGTATCCTTATCATCAAAGTTGGTGTTGCAGTAACCGATGTTGGTGAGAATCATCTCCCTTGCACGGGTGGTGCAGTTGTCGAAGAAGAAGTTGTACCGGTAGGTACGGTTCTCCGGCTTGGCGTTTTCCTCGATGGCATGCAGGATGTTGATCTTCTCGTCCCTGGAGAGATTGATGCGCTGCTGGCGTACCCATCTTCCTTCTGCTGCATATTCGGCGAGAAAGTCGGTCATTGGGTAGATGCCGATCTGGTAGTCGGTGAGTCCGAATACGAAGCGCAGGATGAAGAAGTTCTGCCTGAAACTGAACATGCCCCAGTTGACTGCCACGTCGCTTCCGTGCATCTTGTCCTGGATGCGCAGGGCTGAGTGACCGTAGTACGACCATACCTCGTTGCCTGGTCCGCAGGTGAGGAGCGAAATATCTACCGAGTCGAGCCAGGATGTAGCATCCTCATTGACACGACTGTTCTGCACAGAAATGTCAGGAGTCTGATAGCCTGAAAAATCCTGTGCTGTCACATTAGTAGTTAAATTGGTTAAAATAACCGCTAAAATGACGCCAAAAATATGCTTAAATCGTTTCACGATGCAAAAATAACTTATTATTTTGGAATATCCTTCTTTTTTCTAGATTTTTTTTAATACTTTTGCACTCTGAATATAATTTTGACTGATTTATATATAAATGAGAAAGTTTATTTTAGCAGCCCTCTTGTTGGGTTCTACTCTTATGGTTAATGCCCAAAGCGGTACTAATTCTCCATACAGCCAGTATGGTTTAGGCGTTTTGTCTGAACAAACTTCTGGCTTCAACCGTGGTATGAATGGTGTTGGACTTGGTTTTCATGAGCATAATCAGATTAACTATCTGAACCCTGCTTCCTATGCTGCCATCGACTCCATGACTTTCATCCTGGATGCTGGTATCTCGGGGCAGGTAACCAACTTCAACGAGAACGGGGTGAAGAAGAATGCCAATAACTCCAATCTCGAATATGTGGTAGCAGGCTTCCGCCTCTTCCGCCATCTGGGTATGAGTTTCGGTATTATCCCTTTCACCAACGTGGGATACAACTATTCTACCAGCGGATGGGTGAACAAGAACGACAAGGATGTTACCTACACCAACTCCTACGAGGGTGAAGGCGGTTTGCATCAGGTATATGTGGGTGCCGGCTGGTCTCCGCTCAAGGGCTTGTCTGTCGGTGCCAATATTGGCTATATCTGGGGTTCCATCAACAGAACCGTGCAGAACTACTATAGCAACAGCTATTATAAGTCTCTTTACCGCACCTATGGTACTCGTGTGAACAACTACAAGATCGACCTGGGTGTGCAATATACCCAGAAGTTGTCGAAGAAGGATGAGGTAACCCTGGGTGTCACTTATTCGCCAGGTCATAACCTGCATGCCGATGCCGATATGAGCATCATTTCTTCCAATGCGCAGACCAGTACATCTGATACACTTGCCTTCAGCATCAAGAATGCCTACGAGTTGCCTACGATGTATGGCGCCGGTTTGATGTGGAATCACAACAACCAGTGGAAGATTGGTGTAGATTACAGTCTGCAGAAATGGGGCAGCCTGGGCTATCCTACCTACGAGGCTAACAGCAGCGAGCCTTGGGCATTGCGCGATGGGGTGTATAAGGATCGCAGCAAGGTGAATGTCGGATTCCAGTACTGCTATGGTGAGCGCAGCCGTGCTTTCCTCAAGCGTGTGGCTTACCGTGCCGGTGTAAGCTTTGCTACACCATATTATAAGGTGAACGGCGTGGATGGCCCTAAGGAGCTTTCGGTAAGTGCCGGTTTCGGTATTCCTATCATGAACTCCTACAATAACCGTTCGCAGTTGAATATCAGCGGCCAGTGGGTGAAGAATTCGGCTACCGGACTTATCAAGGAGAATATCTTCCGCCTGAACATCGGATTCACTTTCAACGAGGATTGGTTCAAGAAGTGGAAGATGCAGTAATCTGCCCATATTGTGGTGTTTTCTTCGGGAGATGCCACATCTTCTATATATATAATAATGTATAAGATTAAATATTTCATAGTAATAGGTGTCATAGTTTCCTGGGTTTTGGCTGCCTGCCAGAATCCGGTAGAACATACTGCGCCTGCTATCCACAACAGAGACTCTGTGGCGATGATGACTTCGTATGGCGTCAATACCCTCATCAGTGATTCGGGTGTCATCAAGTACCGCATCGTTACCGAGCGATGGGAGGTGAATACCAACCGTGTGCCTTCCCGCTGGATTTTTGATAAGGGTATGCTGCTCGAACAGTTTGACGAGAAGTTCCACATCAACAGTTATATCCAGTGTGATACGGCTTATTACTTTGATCAGGAACGTGTTTGGAAACTTTATGGCCGTGTGCGCATCCTCACCAAGGATGGTCTTCGCTTTACCAGCGAGCAGCTCACCTGGGATGAGAACAAGCATGAACTCTCCAGCCATGTGTTCAGTAAGCTCGTTACTCCGGAGCGTACCCTTCAGGGTTCCTATTTCTGGAGCGATGAGCGTATGACTCGCTATTTTGTGAGCAATTCTAAAGGTAGCTTCGAGAAGGGCGACTTCGGTGGTGGAGGCAGTTCATCTTCTACTTCATCATCCGATTCTACCAGTGCGCCTATGCGCCAGCCGGCAACACCGCAGCGAGCCACCACCATTCCTGTCATGCATTGATAGGGTAGGAGGAAATATGTTTTTTAACGATATAATGTATCATGGAAGAAGTTGATATAAGTCTGATAGTGAGTATCCTCATCACGATGGTGTTTTCTGCATTCTTTAGTGGAATGGAAATAGCCTTCGTCTCCTCCAACCGTATGTTGGCGGAAATGGACAAGGAGAAAAACGGACTTACGCAGCGACTCTTGTCGCTCTTTTATAATCATCCCAACGGATTCGTCAGCACCATGCTGGTGGGCAACAATATAGCCCTCGTAGTATATGGTATCCTGATAGCCCGTCTGTTTGATAATACCATCTTTGCTGGTCTGGATGATGGTGTCAAGGTTACCTGCGATACCATTCTCTCTACACTCATCGTGTTGTTTACGGGTGAGTTCCTGCCGAAGACGCTTTTCAAGTCGAATCCAAACCGACTGCTGTCCATCTTCAGTCCGTTTGCGTATCTGTGCTACGTCATTCTCTGGCCTATCAGCAAGTTCAGTACCTTCCTCAGCAAGGGATTGCTGCGCATGGTGGGTATGAAGATGGAGTCTGAAGAGGGGGATGAAGGCTTTTCTAAGGTAGATCTTGACTATCTGGTGCAGTCGAGCATCGACAATGCCACCAATGAGGACGAGATCAACGACGAGGTGAAGATTTTCCAGAACGCCTTGGATTTCTCAGATACCAAGGTGCGCGACTGTATGGTGCCACGTACCGAGATTCAGGCGGTAGAGATCGATACCTCGCTGGAGGAACTTCGTCAGAAGTTCATCGAAAGCGGAAACTCCAAAATCATCGTCTATGAGGATGATATCGACCATATCGTGGGCTACATCCACAGTTCCGAGCTCTTCCACAATCCGAAGAGATGGCAGGATCATATCCGCACGATGCCTTTCGTGCCGGAGACCATGCAGGCGCAGAAACTGATGCAGACCTTCCTGCAGCAGAAGAAGTCGCTGGGCGTTGTGGTAGATGAGTTTGGTGGAACCAGCGGACTGGTGAGTCTGGAGGATATCGTGGAAGAGATCTTCGGCGATATCGAGGATGAGCACGATTCAGCGAAGTATGTAGCCAAGAAGACCGATGATGGCGACTATCTGCTGTCGGCTCGACTGGAGATAGACAAGGTGAACGATCTGTTCGACCTGGATCTTCCGGAGAGTGATGAGTATATGACTCTGGGTGGACTCATTCTTCACGAATATCAGAGCTTCCCGAAGCTGAATGAAGTAATTAAATTCGACAAGTTTGAGTTTAAGATTATCAAGTCCACATCCCGTAAGATAGAACTTGTGAAACTCCACATCATCAAATAGTTGGATGAGAAGAGGGAATTTTTCGACTTTTTTGCGTTTCCAGCCAAAAAAGATACCGAAAAATTCCCTTTTCTCGTATTATTTTTGTATTTTTGCAACCAATTGGCTACTTGCTTCAAAAGCAGTACAATCCTAATAAGGAAAAAATAAAATAATAATAATAATTAAAACGTAATGGCAGCATTAGGAACAATTAGAAAAAGAGGCGTGATACTGATATGTATTATCAGTTTCGGTCTTTTCGCCTTCATTGCTGAGGAAGCTTTCCGCTCTTGCGATTCTGCAAAGAACAATGAGCGTCAGCAAATCGGTGAGGTGTATGGCGAGAAAATCAGCGTGCAGGATTTCCAGAAGCTCGTTGATGAGTACACAGAGGTTATTAAAATGCAACAAGGTCAGGAAAACCTTCCTGAGGAGCAGATGAATCAGGTGAAGGACATGGTATGGAATACATACGTACAGAACCAGATCATTGCCAAGGAGGCTAGCAAGTTGGGTCTTACTGTAACAGACGCAGAGCTTCAGGACATCCTGAAGACAGGTACAAACCCAATGCTTCAGCAGACTCCATTCGTAAATCAGCAGACAGGTCGTTTCGACGCATCTTCTCTCCAGAAGTTCCTGGCTGATTACAAGGCTCAGAAGGCTAACCCATCTGCTAATCCTCAGATGATGGAACAGTACACCAAGATTTTCAACTACTGGTCATTCATCGAGAAGACACTCCGTCAGCAGACATTGGCTCAGAAGTATCAGTCACTCCTGGCACACTGCTTCCTTTCAAACCCTGTAGAAGCTAAGATGGCTTTCAAGGAGGAGAACGAGGAGAGCCAGATCCAGTTGGCTGCCTTCCCTTATTCTGATGTTCAGGACGACAAGGTGAAGGTAGAGGAGAGCGACCTGAAGGCTAAGTATGACGAGATGAAGGCTCGTTTCAAGCAGCCTGTAGAGAGCAGAGATATCAAGTTCATCGATGTTCAGGTTGAGGCTTCCAAGACCGACCGTGCAGCACTCAACAAGGAGTTTGCTGAGTATCATACACAGCTCGCTGCTGCAGCTGATCCTGCAGAGCTTGTTCGCAAGTCAGCTTCTACCGTAGCTTACCTGGGTATCCCAGTGAGCAAGGAGGCTTGGCCATCAGACATTGCTTCTGCTATTGATTCTATGGCTGTAGGTGCTACTTCTGCAGTAAAGGTTAATGCTTCTGATAACACATTGAACATCGTGAAGCTGATGAGCAAGCAGCAGTTGCCAGACTCTATCCAGTATCGTGTTATCCAGGTGGCAGCAGCTTCTCAGGCTGAGGCTAAGACCAAGGCTGACTCAATCCACGGCGCTCTTGCTGCTGGTGCAGACTTCGAGGCACTCGCTAAGAAGTATGGTCAGACAGGTGAGAAGGCTTGGATGACTACCAAGCAGTATGAGTATGCTCAGACTATGGATAAGGACAACAAGGCATTCATCAACACATTGAATACAGCTTCTGTCAATGCATACAATGAGCTTCAGCTCGGTCAGGGTTATGTCATCCTCCAGGTTTGCGATCGCAAGGCAATGGTAACCAAGTATGTGGCAGCAGTCATCAAGAAGGAGATTCAGTTCTCTAACGATACTTACCGTACAGCATTCAACAAGTTCTCTAGCTATGTAAGTGCTAATCCTAAGTCAGAGGATCTCCTGAAGAATGCAACCAAGAGCGGTTATCGCGTACAGAACCTGAATGATATGACAACAGCTACTCACTATGTAGCCAACATCCATTCTACCCGTGATGCCTTGAAGTGGATCTTCGAGAGCAAGGAGGGTGAGGTTTCTCCTATGTATGAGTGTGGCGACAACAACCACTTGCTCGTAGTAGTATTGGATAAGATTCATCGCATCGGTTACCGCGACTTGAGCGATCCTCAGGTTAAGGAGATGGTAAAGGCTGAGGTCATCAAGGACAAGAAGGCTGAGCTGATTATGGCTAAGGTAGCTGGTGTGAAGAGCATCGCTGCTGCTAAGGCTAAGGGTGCCAAGATTGCTACCGTTAATCAGATTACTTTCGCAGCTCCTACCTTCATCTCTGCTACAGGTGCCAGCGAGCCAGCTGTTTCTGGTGCAGTTTCTGCTACCAAGAAGGGTGCTTTCGTAGCTAACGCAGTAAAGGGTAATGCAGGTGTTTATCTCTTCCAGGTTACTGGCAAGACCAACCGTCCTGTTAAGTTCGATGAGAAGGCTTATGAGCAGAAGTGCCGCCAGAAGGCTATGCAGTATGCCGGCAACTTCATGAACGAGCTTTATATGAAGGCTCACGTAGTGGATAACCGCTACTTGTTCTTCTAATTATAGTAATTATCATTTTCTATTATTTGGGCGTGTCACGATTCTTTTGTGATGCGCCCTATTTTTTTGATGCATAAAAAAACGTGCAGCACTTTGATTCAAGTGCTGCACGTCGTTTTTTTATCGTGATTCAAGATCTAGATCTTAATGCTGTCATCATTGGTGTTGTTGCTGAACAAACCGTAGGAACCGAAAGAACGGTTGCCGTTTTTGCTGTATTTGCCAAATCCGTAACTGTATGCGAACTTCTTCTTGGAGAGGTCGATATCGTTGATTACGATTGAGATATTTGGCAGTTTCTTCTGCTCATCGAGCTTGTTGATGTAAGTGAAGCTAGACTTGGTTGAGAAGTCTGCACGGCAAACGAACAGCGTTCTGTCTGCCAGCTTGCTGAGCTGCAGGGTATCTGCTACCAGTCCTACAGGCGCTGTATCGATGATCACATAGTCGTAGTGCTCTTTCAGCAGAGCGATAGTCTGCTTCAGGCTCTTTCTTACCATCAGTTCACCAGGGTTGGCTGGTGTAGGACCTGCCATCAGCAAGTCTAAGTTGTGGTTCACGCCAGATGCTACGATCTGAGCCTTTACTTCCTCCCAGTTGCATTCCTCGTTGGCAAGGATGTTGGTGATGCCGTGCTGGCGGTCGCCGATGCCGAAGAGTTCTGCCATTCTAGGCTTTCTGATATCGAGTCCTACCATGATGGTCTTCTTCTCCAGCAGAGCGAGGCTCATGGCAAGGTTTGAAGCGATGAAGGTCTTGCCTTCTCCGGTTGTGGTAGAGGTCACGATGAATACCTTTTCCTTGTCGTCACCTGCCAGTTGCAGGTTGGTACGCAATCCTCTGAAGATTTCCGACATCAGGTTACTCTTGTTTTCCTGTATCACGATGTTACCCTTGCTTCCGTTGGCGCTGGCAGTAGGGATGTCTCCGATGATAGGGAGCTGAGTCAGTTTCTCTACATCGTCGTGGCCCAGAATCTTGTTGCGCAGCAGTTCGCGCAGGTAGATGATACCAGCAGGGATGGCAACACCCAGGATGAATGCGATGAGCAATGCGATGATTCCCTTAGGGCTTACCTTATCTACGAAGGCTGCAGGCTCGATGATCTTTGCCTTGTCGGCGGTAGATGCCAGCGACATGGAAGTCTCCTCACGTTTCTGCAGCAGCATCAGGTAAAGACCTGAGGTAACCGACTGCTGACGGCCGATCTGTGTCAATGCCTTCTCCTGTTCTGGAGTTACACCGATGGTCTTCTCGTATTTGCTTGCCATGTCAGCGATGCTGTTACGCTGGATCTTCATATTGATTCTTGCCTGGAACATAGCTCGCTTGATGGCAGTCATCAGGTCTTCCAGCTGTGCCGTGATAGGGGTTACCACTGGCGAATCCTCGCTCGCACTGTGTAGCAGCTGCTTGCGGGTCAGGGCAAGGCTGTTGTATTGTCCGATCAATGCCGTAGCACTCTCATCCTCCAGACCTACGTTGGTAGGGATAGGCTGATACTTGTTGGCTGGCTGATCCATATACTTACCGATCTCGTTGAGCAGTTCCACCTGCGTGTTGGCCTTGTTCAACTCCTGGTCAAACTGATCGGAACTCAATACAGCCTGCTTGGCGTTCAGTCCGATATCCACCATACGGTTCTTCTGCTTGTACTTCTCCAGGTTGGTATCGTTACCGGTCAACTCTGTAGAAATCTTTGCCAGTCGGCTGTTGATGAAGTCTTCTGTGCGCTTCTGTATCTCGTTCTTGTCGATGTTTGCCTGATAGTTGTAGGCATCAATCAGACCATTGAGGAAGTCAACGCCTCTTTCTCTGCTCTCATCGTTGAAGGTCAGCTCCACGGTGTTAGCCGTCTTCTTGGTCTGGTTCATGGTCAGACGCTTGAAGTATTCCTTAGAAGCCTTGAAAGGAGAAATCATCTCCACCTTCAGCTCAGTACCTTCCTTCAGCTCATAGACAGGGTTCTGTGTCAGGGTCAGTGTACCCGCCTTGGTTCTGATCTGTGCCGGGAGTTTGGCGAGGGTTTTGTTGATTTCGTAAGGAGCCTTTTCGAAGGTTTCTGCATCGATAGGCTTGAAATACTTACCCTTTACGTGGTAGATGCCTCCCTCACGAGTGATGGTGAGCTTCATCGGAGCATTCAGCTGCTTCAGGCTGGTGGTGTCCATGTCCACGTTTACTTCCTGCTTGGCATAGATCAGCGTATCTACCAGCATGCCGCCGTGCTTGTACTCAGCGTAGAGCTTCAGGTTCTTGATGGTCTGCTGTACCAGAAAGCGTGAGTTCAGAATTTCCGTCTCGTTGTCGATACCGTTGGAACTGGACATGAATCCCAGACTCAGGTTCGACATCGCCGCAGCCGCTGCACCGGCAGCACCGCCGCTCTTCTTGGATTCATCATCCTTGATCAAAATCTTCGTAGAACTCTGGAATACCTTTGGTGCCAGCTTCACGTAAGCCACTGCAAGGGCACAGCAGAGAACAATCGAGAGAAGGAACCATTTCCAGTTCAGAATCAGAGTGGAATAGATAGTCTGAAAGTCGAGTGCAGACTGTTCTTCCTGCTCCTGCAAGTCCTCAAGTTCGTAATTCTTGTTTTCTTCCATTTTACTATTAATGATATTCTTATTTTATTCTATTGAAATCTCTGTCTTGAGTCAGAGCTTATCTGTTGTCAGTAGCAATAGCCATCAGATACTGTCCGTATCCGTTCTTGAGCATCGGTTCCGCCAGTTTCTTCAGCTGTTCCTTGCCGATCCATCCCTGGTTGTAGGCTATCTCTTCCAGGCATGCCACCTTCAGTCCCTGGCGCTTCTCTATCACCTCGATGAAGGTGCTGGCTTCCGAAAGACTGTCGTGGGTACCGGTATCCAGCCAGGCAAAACCGCGCTGCAGGGTTCTTACCTTCAGGGTCTTCTCTGCCAGATAGTGTTGGTTCACTGTGGTAATCTCCAGCTCTCCACGCGCACTAGGCTTGATGTGCTTTGCCACTTCCACCACGCTGTTCGGATAGAAGTAGAGTCCCACTACGGCATAGTTGCTCTTAGGCTGTGCCGGCTTCTCCTCGATGCTCAGGCAGTTGCCGTCCTTGTCAAACTCCGCCACGCCGTATCTTTCCGGATCGTTCACGTAGTAGCCGAATACGCTTGCCAGTCCTGCTTCGGCTGCCTTCACGCTCTCCTTCAGCAGTCCCGTAAATCCGGCACCATAGAAGATGTTGTCGCCCAGCACGAGGCAGACGTCATCCTTCCCTATGAATTTCTCTCCGATGATGAACGCCTGAGCCAGTCCGTCAGGCGAAGGCTGTTCAGCATACTCGAAGTGAACCCCCAGTTCGCTTCCGTCGCCCAGCAGTCTCTTGAATCCAGGCAGATCGAAAGGCGTAGAGATAATCAGAATTTCCTTGATACCAGCCAGCATCAGTACCGATACAGGATAATATATCATAGGTTTGTCAAAGATAGGAATCAGCTGCTTGCTGATGCCCTTTGTGATAGGGTACAGTCTGGTACCCGAACCACCTGCTAATACGATTCCTTTCATATCTTCTTCTTGTTTCTTTCCTTTTTTAATGGGAAAAGTTCTTATTATACCTTATATTTATATGTTGCACATTCCACAGTCAATGCTGACTTTGTGCGGAACTGAAAAAAACGTCTTTAAAAACGTGGCAAAGTTACTAAAAAATATTGAGCGGTGAAAATAATCAGCCTAAAATCTTCATATAATATAGGAAAAATATACTTTAAGGGAAAAAAACTACTTCTTAATTTGGGTATTTTGCGATTTTATTGTATTTTTGCAGAACATTTAAGAACATTAATGAATAAATAAGATTAAGAATGGGAATATTTTCTAAACTATTCAGTCGTAAAGACGAAGATAAGAAAGTAGGTGGAATGGAAGACTACATGACCCTGGTCCGTGTATATTTCCAGGCAGCCTTGGCTTCACAATTAGGTATCACCAATCTGGCTATGCTTCCAGACCTCCGTGTCTTCAAGACCAGCCTACATGTTCCTACCGTCAACAACCGTCTGGGCATCGGTGAGAAGGCTCAGGTCAAGAAGATGATGAAGAACCTCTATGATACCGACGATAACTTTTTCAAGGAGATTGATGCCAGCATCCGCAAGAACTGCCAGAAACTCCAGGATGTCAATACCTATCTCATCCAGTTCCAGAACTTCACCCAGGATCTGATGATGCTCATGGGCAACCTGATGAAGTTCAAGCTTCGTCTGCCAAGCTTCATGAAGAAGACCCTCTATAAGCTCACTGCACAGACTGTGGACGATATCTTCAACAAGAACGATTTCTCGGATGCCAGCGTGCTCAAGACCGTGGTAGGCTTGCGCCACTTCAACACCCGTCTGAAGTTCAGCCAGCAATGGGTTACCGATTTCACCTTCCAGGTACTGATGTTGGCAAAGAAGGAGCCACGTCCATCCGATGAAGAGGTGGAAAAGGCAAAGCAAAAGATGGGAAAGTAGCCAATATTCTCCCAAAAAGATAAAAAAAACAGGAGAATATTTGTTTTTTTCAAATTATTCTCTTAAATTTGTAGCCAAAAAATAAAAAGGCATGAGTGCTAGTGAGAAAACAATCAATACGTTTGCCACAAGAGTAAGGCAGATGATTCTCAAGTTTGAAGATATCAAGCATGAGAATGCAGAGCTGTATGCAATGGTGGATGAGCGCGATGCCAAGATCAAGGAATTGCAGGAGAAGTTGACTCAGGCAAAGCATGATTACGACTGTCTGAAGATGGCGAAGATGATGACGATTTCCGACTCCGACATGGAGACCACCCAGAAGCGCATCGCCAAGCTCATCAGAGATGTCAACAAGTGTATAACGCTACTGAGCGACAAGTAATAACTATTGGAGCGGAGGCAGATCAGATGGAAGATAAATTACAGATCAGATTACATGTATATGATACCGACCTCACGGTAAGAATACCGAGAGAGGATGAGGAGTATTATCGTAAGTCGTCTAAGTTGATCGATGAGATCGTCAATTCGTATGCGAAAATCTTCAAGGGACGCAAGAGCGACAAGGAGATTTTGTATATGGCTCTCATCGACGTGGCTTTGAGATTCGAGAAGGAATCAGATAAAAATGATACCCAACCATATAATGATATTCTGGACAAACTGACTGCGGAGATAGAAGATACCTTGGCTAAGTAAGAATATTAATAATTATAATATATATATGGTAACAATAATAGCGGCCCTGGTAGCTCTCGTGTTGGGAGGTATCGTGGGGTATGTCATTTTCCGTTATGTCATTAAGGGAAAATATAATGAAATGATAGATGCTGCCAACAAAGAGGCAGAAGTAGTAAAGGAGAAAAAGCTTCTCGAAGTAAAGGAGAAGTTCCTCAATAAGAAAGCCGAGTTGGAGAAGGAGGTGCAGCAGCGCAACTCCCGCATCCAGCAGAGTGAAAACAAGCTCAAGCAGCGCGAAATCTCGCTCAACCAGCGACAGGAAGACCTCGGTCGCCGCAAGCAGGAGGTAGAGCAGTATCAGCAGCGCATCGACAATGAGAAGAAGCTCCTCGCCGTGAAGCAGCAGGAACTCGAGAAGATGCAGAAGCAGGAGCAGGCTAAGCTCGAAGAGCTTTCCGGTCTTAGCGCCGAGGAGGCGAAGAGCCGCTTGGTAGAGAGTCTGAAGGATCAGGCTCGTCTTGATGCAGCCAGCTACATCAATGAGATCATGGATGATGCCAAGCTCAATGCCAATCAGCAGGCTAAGAAGATCGTAATCCAGACCATCCAGCGTGTGGCTACCGAGACAGCTATCGAGAACTCTGTCTCTGTATTCCATATCGATAATGATGAAGTCAAGGGACGCATCATCGGTCGTGAAGGCCGCAACATCCGTGCCCTCGAGGCAGCCACTGGTGTGGAAATCGTGGTAGATGATACTCCTGAGGCTATCGTTATCTCTGCCTTCGACCCTGTGCGCCGTGAGGTTTGCCGTCTGGCTCTCCATCAGTTGGTAGCCGATGGCCGTATCCACCCAGCCCGTATCGAGGAGGTGGTAGCCAAGGTGAAGAAGCAGTTGGATAATGAGATCATCGAGACCGGTAAGCGTACAGCCATCGACCTCGGTATCCATGGTCTGCATCCAGAGTTGATCCGTATCATCGGTAAGATGAAGTACCGTTCTTCTTATGGTCAGAACCTCTTGCAGCATGCGCGCGAAACTGCCAATCTCTGTGCGGTGATGGCTTCTGAGCTGGGCTTGAACCCTAAGAAGGCAAAGCGTGCCGGCCTGTTGCACGATATCGGTAAGGTGCCAGACGAGGAGAGCGAGTTGCCACACGCACTCTATGGTGCCAAGATTGCCGAGAAGTACAAGGAGAAGGCAGATATCTGCAATGCCATCGGTGCTCACCACGACGAGATGGAGATGAACACCCTTCTGGCTCCTATCGTACAGGTATGTGATGCCATCTCAGGTGCCCGTCCAGGTGCCCGCCGTGAGATTGTAGAGGCATATATTAAGCGATTGAACGATCTTGAGGCTATCGCCATGAGCTATCCTGGCGTAACAAAGACCTATGCCATCCAGGCTGGTCGTGAGCTTCGTGTCATCGTGGGTGCCGACAAGATGAGCGATGAGCAGAGCATCAAGCTCTCTGATGAGATTGCAACCAAGATTCAGAACGAGATGACCTATCCTGGTCAGGTAAAGATCACCGTGATTCGTGAGACTCGCAGTGTAGCTTACGCTAAGTAAGAAGGAAGCAAGCGATAAAACGCGTTTTCATATATTCGAAGTTTAAATGTCGTTTCTCTCCTTCATAGGATGAGGAATGTATTTGATAAAGTCGCTGTTCTCTAGGGGACAGCGGCTTTTTCTTTCATATCATGTACGGCTACATTTATATAATATAATGTGATGAAAGCAGGACAGAAGATTTTAAAGCGATTCAATAAAGGATGCGTGGATTATCACCTTTTGGAGGATGGTGACCGGATTCTCATTGCCTTGAGCGGCGGAAAGGATTCCCTGGAACTGTTGCGCCTCTTGGCTCAGCGTGCCCGCATCTATAAGCCGCATATCGAGGTGGAGGCGGCGCATATCATTATGGATAACATCCCTTACGAGACCGACCGTTCTTATCTGCAGGCATTTTGTGCAGAGAATGGCATCAAACTCCATATCCTGCATAGTTCTTTCGATGAATCCACCGATCCCCGCAAGACCCGTTGTTTCCTCTGTGCATGGAACCGCCGCAAGACACTTTTCGAGTTTGCGGTGAATAATGGTTTCAATAAGATAGCCCTGGGTCATCACATGGATGATATCCTCGTAACTTTCCTGATGAATATCACCTTCGAGGGGTCTGCCTCCACGATGCTTCCTAGCCTGCGGTTGAAGCATTATCCGCTCACCATTATCCGTCCCCTCTGTCTGGTTCATGAGAAGGATATCCGTCAGGTGGCAGAAGAGTTGCATTTCACGAAGCAGAAGGCGTTGTGCCCGTATGAGGAGACCACGCACCGCAGTGATATGCAGCAGATCTTCCAGCAGCTGGAACAGCTGAATCCCGAGGCGAGATACAGTCTTTGGCGGGCGATGATGAATAGGGGATAAGGTCTGGCAGGTTTTAGCAGGTATCTCTGATAGTACTTACGATGCGTAAAGCGGCTTGTATCGCTTATTGCCTCACTATGGCACAACATTGCCCCTTACCAGGGCAATAATCTGCCATTGCCAGGCACAAAACGATACGTCGGGAGCTTTTTTTATAAAAGCACCACTCTTCTTTTTACTCTTCACTCTTCACCAAATCGGCTGAAACCCCGATAAACACTGGGGGTGCGAGAGGTGAAGAGTTACGCACCACTCTTCACCACTCTTCACCTTATCACAAAGTCCTGACATCATTGGAGACTGAAGCTGGTCATCATTGATGACCGAAGGATTACTTAACTAATGGAAATCTCTCCAAAAAATATTGAAGTTGAAGAGTGGGTGAAGAGTGGTGAAGAGTGGCGCAAGCTCTTCACCCGCACAAATTCCTTAGATACAAACACTTATGCTATTTTTGTGAAGAGTGAAGAGTGTTTTTGAAAGAGGCTTACTATTATCCTGCTTTTGAGTGCCATATATGATGATTGCCTGCGTCATATATGATGAACGCTTACGTCATATATGATACTTGCCTGCGTCATATATGATACCTGTCTGCGTCATATATGATGCAGGCTCATGCCATATTGGGTGTAGGCTGATGCCCAATATGCCTCCTGCAAGCACCCTATATGCCGATATCAGAAAACATCTTTCCTGGCGTTGCTACACTCTCGGGGAGTGGGTGATTTTTATGCTACCATCTTGGCGAGAAACAGCTACCATCTCGGCGAATGGGGGTTGCTGAAGCTACACTCTCAGCGAGAGGTTGAATGCTAAGTATTTGATAATTAGATAGATAGATTCCTGCTCCTTATTTCATTTCATCCGAGTTGAGTATGGTAATGGTCTTGCCCTCAATCCTGATGGCACCCTTCTCCTCGAATTCGGAGAGGCAGCGGAGGAGCGAGAACTTCTGGATACCGAAGATATCCGCCATTTCCTGTCGGCTGACATCCAGTCGGATGGTTCTGCTCTGCTGTTCGGTAGCCATCTTGATGAGGTATTGCGCCACCTTCTCCTTGACGGAGAAAAGGGAGAGCATGCGCATTTTCTGCGAAAGGAAGATATCTATCCTTGACAGGTGCTGGATGAAGTTCCAGCGTATGCGTTCGTCGGTATCTATCAGCAGTTTCAGTTCCGAAGGCCTCATGCGCAGGAGGGTAGTCTTCCTGCTTGTCTCCACGCTTACGGGCATCTCGTTATTATGTGCGAAGATATAGGCAGGGGCTATCAGCATCGATTCTCCCAGCCGCTCTATTTGGGCCTGCTTGCCCGACAATCCCGACATGCGGGCTATCATCTCCCCCTCGACAATGATGTCGGCATATCTGCAGGGCATTCCTGCCAGCACATAGGTTTCCCTGGCAGCAAGCTCCACCATCCGGTAGCTTACCATCGACAGTGCCTCTCTGATTTCCTCTGGAGTAAACCCCTCAAACACTGTGCATTTCTGCAAGGTAACGAATATTGATTCTTTCATACATTTAAGTTTTATATTCAATAACGCATTTTCCCCCGATTTATTGTTTGCTTCCTTTAGAATCTTGAAGGCGGAATCTCCGCACGCCCTATAAGAGTAGAATCTTACTAGCTAAAGTTCTGGTAATAAGCAAGAAAAATACGAAAAAACTTTGGTGTCTTAAAATAAAGTCGTAAATTTGCAGCTGAAAATTAATAAATGGAGGAAGAATATGGCAAATTATATCAGATTTGACTGGGCGATGAAGCGCCTGCTTCGCAACAAGGCAAACTATGCCGTGCTGGAAGGCTTTATGTGTTCGCTGCTGAACGAGAAATTCAAGATCAACCGATTCCTGGATAGTGAAAGCAATCAGCAGACCGAGAATGATAAATTCAACAGAGTGGATATCCTGGCAGAAAATGAGAAGGGAGAATTCATCATCTTCGAGATACAGAATACTCGGGAACATACCTATTTCCACCGTATGCTCTATGGAGTTTCCAAGGTGATCACAGACAATATCAGTCTGGGCGATGATTACGACAAGGTTCGCAAGGTATATTCCATCAATATCGTGTATTTTACATTGGGACAGGCTAAGGATTATGTATATCATGGCAAGACGATGTTCCAGGGACTGCATCAGCCGAATGATATCCTGAAACTCTCCAACCGACAGAGTGAACTCTTCTTCGGTGATGAAATCCCTCAGGGGCGCAAGACTAATCGCGAAGCCGGAGACATATTCCCGGAGTATTATCTGCTCTGCGTGAACAACTTCGATAAGCTGGCGGTGAACAATCTGGATGAATGGATCGAGTTTCTCAAGACTGGCGAGATCAGCGAGGCAGCCCAGGCCCCAGGTTTGGCAGATGCCCGCAAATGCCTGGATATAGATAAGTTGACCGTAGCAGAAAAGAATGATTATGTCCGTCACATGGAGAATCTGCGCTATCAGCGCAGCGTTATCAAGACGGGTTATGATGATGGCTGGCAGAAAGGTCTTGCCGATGGTCGAGAAGAAGGACGAGAAGAAGGTCGTGCCGAAGGACGCGAAGAAGGTCGTGCCGAAGGTCGTGCCGAAGGAGCCAAAGATGAGAAGAAGGCCACAGCCCGTCGTCTTCTTGCAATGGGCTTGTCTGCCGAGCAAGTGACAGCAGCAACCCAGTTGTCATTAGATGAAATCAAGAAATTATAGCTGCTTTTTGCAATAGATAAAGGGAGATTTCGCCAAGAAATCTCCCTTTATTGTTGTATGCTCGGCATGGACGTTGTCTAACGGCTGCAAATTCTCCCTTAACTCAGTAGCTGCTGTTCCAGCAGCTGACTGCGAGGGAAGATGATCTCATTCTCTATATAGACATGCTCGTTCAGATCTTCTGCGAAATTCTTCAGCAGACTCAGTAGCAACTTATAATCTCCGCTGGCATCAGCTGCCGGGGTGTAGTTGTTTGTGAGCTTTCTGAGGCGCTGCTGGCGCTTGGTCTCATTATCATGTTCCAGTATCATCACGTGAATAGGCATGGCTACAGAGCCGCAATGTATCGGCGCTGCAGGCTGACCCGTAAGCTGCGATTCCATCAGTTGATAGGTGAACGGAAAGAGGACCTGCTCTTCCTTCTGCAGATGGTTCTCCAGGTCAAGCATGCACTCGCTGAAGAGACTCTCTATTTCTGCCATTAACTGATTCTCACCCATCATCGAGTGGATGAGACTGAGGATTTCCGGACCCTTCTCACGGATTCCACGGTGATGAATCTTGAGGGCATAATCGATCAGCAGATCGGTTGGCCACTCCTCGAATTGATATTTTGATGCTCTCATATCCTATTGTAATATAAAATTATTAAATTCCTTTTATCCTATATATTTTTTGATGTCCTCTTCTACCGTTCCGTTTCCGGCAATGCCA
>ERZ1023822.137-NODE-137-length-25347-cov-58.890875_pt1 | contig 25347 bp, 19 predicted proteins | sample MGYA00380379_ERZ1023822 | MGnify/ENA primary metagenome ERZ1023822 (study PRJEB33179, sample SAMN07448988) | human gut metagenome | biome: Human-gut; feature: Human associated habitat; material: Faeces | host: Homo sapiens | place: India: Bhopal | collected... | reverse complement strand
AGAGTGCTACGATGAAGGCATTGATGAGCATGAATATGAAGCATGCAAACTGAAATTGAAATAATGAATTCATACGCTTTTTCCTATTTCGTATGTCTCTTCAGGAAGATGCTGTGGTCGATGCAGGCAGGGAGCTCTTCCTTATAGTGGGTAACCATGATCATCGTCTTGTTCTTTCGCTTGCAGAATGCCTCGATGATATCTTTTACCAGGCGGCGGTTTCTGTTGTCAAGACCATGAAGAGGTTCGTCGAGGATGAGGAGCTCGGGATCCTTCACGAAGGCGCGTGCCAGAAGAACCAGGCGCTGCTCACCACTTGACAGTTTCAGGAAACCACGATCTTCCAAACCCTCCAGACCGAATACCTTCATCCAGAAACGGCACTGGTCCATATCCTCTTCCTTTGGCTTTACATAGAGACCCACAGAATCGGTAAGACCGCTCGCCACGATGCGGATGGCTGGCATATCACGCTGATAGGAACGGTGAAGCTCTGGAGATACATAGCCGATATGCTTCTTGATATCCCAGATGCTCTCGCCACTGCCACGAGGATTGCCGAAGAGGGCAATGTCGCAGGCGTAGCTCTGCGGATTGTCGGCACATACCAGACTGAGCAGGGTACTCTTGCCGGCACCGTTCTGTCCGCTCAGCGCCCAGCGCTCGCCATTGTTGACCGTCCAGTCGAGATCGTTGAGGATGATGCGCTCGCCATACTGGATGCGGACCTTGTTCATCTTCACCACTTCCTGACTGTGATATTCCCGGTCGCTATATGGCAGGTCGATGATGGCTTGTTCTAATTCTTCGCATAATACGTGGGCAGGGATGGGGTTGCGCTGTGCCAGATATTCTTCCTTGGTAAGCTTAGGATATACCTTCATATCCTTCACTTCTACCACGTGGGTGATGAAGTCTGGGATGTCATCGCTCTTGCTCAATACGAGGATGATCTGCAGATGATGCTCGGTGGTGAGTGACTTGAGAAGCTCCTTGAGCTGGTCGCGGGTGTCGGCATCCAGACCGATGAACGGGTTGTCCATGATCAGCACGCGAGGCTCTGAGAAAAGGGTAGAGGCAAGCTTGAACTTGCGAAGCTCTCCACTGCTCAGCAGGATGGTGTATTTGTCGAGCAGGTGGTGCATGTGGAACAGCTCGTAGATGTGTTCCTGCAGCTGTCTGCGCTCCGGCGTATCTTCGCCAGCCATCTGATAAGCCTCTTCCAGCTTATCCTTGACGATAGGCGTGTTCTCATCTATTTCCAGCTGGTTCCAGCGCTGCTGCAGGAAGTAGGTGCGGTCGTTGTCGCCTCCGTAGGTATCACGGAAGGTGATATACTTGATATTGTCGCTCACCAGGGATTTGGTACTAGGAGAAAAGTCGTAATCAGGATCGTGCATCAACAGCGGGTGTCTGCCCACAAGGATGTCCACGAACATCGACTTACCTCCACCATTGGGACCTACGATAGCGATATGCTCGCCGTCGCATGCCTCGAAGTTAACTGGCTCAGCCATACGCCATTCCGGCATACGGGTTACGCCATTCTGAATACTGATAATCTTTTGCATCTCTCTTATTTTTTTTATATGATTGCGTGATAACAGGATGATATTCCCGGGCTGGGCTACTTGTGCGTGGTACGGTTGATAGCCGCCAGAAGCTTTGCCTGAGGACCCGTCATACCTGTACCTTTCCCTATGCGGCTGGCGTTCTTGGTAGCAAAATCCTTCCAGCTGCTATAATGCCTGTCGCCCGTTTCGGGTCTGCCCATCTGCAGGAAATGGCAGTAGGCAGCGCCCAGGGCATCGGTGGCATCCATGTATTTCGGCATCTCGTCTTCCCGGATGTTGAGCATGCGCTGCAGCATCGCCGCCACCTGCTCCTTGGAAGCCTGACCTTGTCCGGTAATTGCCATCTTGATTTTCAGCGGAGCGTACTCGTGGATGGGTACGTCGTGGTGGATGGCGGCAGCGATAGCCACTCCCTGTGCCCTGCCGAGCTTGAGCATCGACTGCACATTCTTGCCGAAGAAGGGAGCCTCTATCGCCATCTCGTCGGGCAGATAGGAGTCGATGATGCCAGTCACCCGCTCGAAAATCCTGCCGAGTCGCAAGTAGGGATCTTTCTCCTTGCGCATATCGATGACGCCCATCACCACCAGTTCTGCCTTGTTGCCGATGACGCGTATCACGCCATAGCCCATCACGTTGGTGCCGGGGTCAATGCCCAGGATGATTTTCTCTGTGTTCGATTTCTTCTGAATCATCTGAATGCTGTATCTTCTGAATCCTTGGAATTCTGAATGCTGTATCTTCCTGAATCTATCGGTCCATATATGGATTATGAGCCAATTCCTCGCCGATGCTGGTAGCCTCACCGTGACCAGGCAGCACCTGTGTTTCATCCGGCAACATGCCGAGATGGCGCAGGCTGTTGATGATGCGGAACATGCTGCCGCCAGGGAAATCGGTTCTGCCGATGGAGCTCTTGAAGAGGGTATCGCCCGAGAAGAGTACGTGCTCTGCCTCGCAATAGAAGCATACGGAGCCGTTGCTGTGGCCCGGAGTCTCGATGATGGTGAATTCGTGATTGCCGAACTTGATTACTTCATCTTCCTCAAAGAAATGACCGATAGGAGGGAACTGGGTGTCGAGCTGCATCTGGTAGAATGTCTCTGCCTGATGAGCCAGACCCTTCATCAGCTTCTCATCGCCCTGTGCCACTTCCGGCTTCAGTCCGAACTCCTGGTAGATGGTATCGTTGCCGAAATTATGGTCGAGATGACCATGGGTAATGAGGAGATGAATAGGCTTCAGATTGTTCTTTCTGATATACTCGGTGATTGCCTTGCGCTCTTCTGGATAGAAGGCACCGCAATCTATGATGACGCACTCGAGGGTGTCATCGCTGACCACGTAGCAGTTTTCCTGCAACATGTTGACTTGGAATCTTTCGATATGTAGCATTTTACTTTTTCTTTAATTTAAGCAGGAACATAAACCAGCTGCTTGTCCTGGCTGAACCACTCCTCATCGAAGAAGGTGCTGAGAGGGGTGATTTCCGAAATCTTGTAATACTGCTTGAGCTCCTCCTTCAGATTGCCGCCCTTGAGGCAGAGCAAACCATTAGGCAGGGCATTCTGACCCGCCTTCTTGAAGTTCTTCTTGATGATCTTCATCAGGTCGGGCAACTGCATCACGGCACGGCTCACCACGAAGTCGTACTTGCCTTTCTCGTCCTCGCCGCGCAGGTGTTCAGCCACCAGGTTCTTGAGTCCGATAGCGCCAGCCACCTCATTGCACACCTTAATCTTCTTGCCGGTGCCGTCGATGAGCTTGAACTTGCACTCAGGGAAGAGGATGGCGAGCGGGATGCCCGGGAAACCACCGCCGCATCCGAAGTCGAGAATCTCTGAACCCGGTCGGAAGTTGATCGCCTTGGCAATAGCCAGAGAGTGGAGCACATGGTGCTCGTAGAGGTTGTCGATATCCTTGCGGCTGATGACATTGATCTTGGCATTCCAATCGCGATACAGACCGTCGAGGGCAGCGAACTGCTTCTTCTGCTCGTCGGTGAGGTGAGGGAAATATTTCTCTATGATATTCATTCTATCTTGTTTTTGTTTCTTTTTATCTATAATAGTTAATGTATATACTATATTTATTAATGTATATAAACCGATGCAAAGGTAGTGCAAATTGTAGATAAAACAAAATAAAATTAGCTTTTTTTGTATATTTAGTAGTTATTTCGGGGCTTGTTAGCAAAAAAATGTGTACCTTTGCACCCGAAAAAGATGTTAGATAGTATTTATTTAATATAAAAAGTAATGATAAAAGCAGCATTATTCGACTTAGACGGCGTGGTTTTCGATACCGAAAGCCAGTATTCCGTGTTCTGGGGAATGATAGGCAGGGAGTATCATCCGGAGATGCCTGACTTTGCGCTCCGCATCAAGGGACAGACCCTGGTTCAGATCTACGACAAGTACTTCTCTGATGATGCCACATTCGCTCATATTGATGGATACACCGATTGCAAGTCGGAACAGGCTAAGATAACAGCCCGGCTCGATGAGTTCGAGTTGAATATGTCGTTTCCTTATATTCCTGGATTCGAAACTTTCCTGAAAGACGTGAAGGCGCATGGTGTGAAGTGCGCTGTGGTGACGAGCAGCAATCTGCAGAAGATGGAGCAGGTGTATAAGCATCATCCTGAGTTCAAGACCTATTTTGACCGCGTGCTCACCAGCGAAGATTTTGCCAAAAGCAAGCCGGATCCAGACTGTTATCTCAAGGGCGCTGCCTGCTTCGGAGCAAAGCCGGAGGAATGCGTGGGGCTGGAGGACAGCTTCAATGGACTGAAGGCTGTGAGAGCTTCGGGTGCATTTACCCTCGGACTCGCTACTACCAATTCTGCAGAGAGCATCCAGCCATACAGCGACTATGTGATAGCCGATTACAATGGATTCGGATACGATGACCTGGAGAAGATTGTAGAAACTTTTTAGTAAACACAATTATATGGGATATTTATCTACAGACAAAAAGAAAATCACAACCAAGACCTACGCCGAAATGAAGGCGGCAGGTGAGAAGGTTACGATGCTTACTGCCTACGATTTCACAACCGCAGGCATCATCGATGCAGCTGGCATCGATACCATCCTGATAGGTGATTCGGCTAGCAATGTGATGGCTGGAAATGCTGATACATTGCCTATCACCGTAGATCAGATGATTTACCACGCACGCAGTGTGGCTCGCGCCTGCAATCATGCACTCGTGCTCTGTGATATGCCTTTCGGCAGCTATCAGGTTTGCAAGGAAGATGCCTTGCGCAATGCCTGCCGAATGATGAAGGAGACGGGCGTGGATGCGCTGAAGCTGGAAGGTGGCGTGGAAATCCTGGATACTGTTCAGGCACTCATCAATGCCGGTATTCCTGTTTGCGGTCATCTCGGACTTACTCCTCAGAGCGTGAATAAGTTTGGCGGTTACGGCATCCGTGCCAAGGAGGATGCAGAGGCAGAGAAGCTGATCAGCGATGCTAAAGCACTGGATAAGGCTGGCTGTTTTGCCATCGTTCTGGAGAAGGTTCCTGCCAAACTGGCGGCTGAAGTTTCACGTCAGGTAAACGCTGTAACTATCGGTATTGGAGCTGGTAACGGTTGTGATGGGCAAGTGCTGGTTTATGCTGATGCGCTCGGTATGACTCAGGGCTTCAAGCCAAAATTCCTGCGTCATTTTGCCCAGGTAGGCGAGGAGATGCAGAAGGGAGTAAAGGCTTATATCGACGCCGTGAAGAGCGTGGAGTATCCAAGCGCAGAAGAGAGCTACTAAGATGGATACGCAAAATACCCCGGTACATTTTAATCTGTGGCACCGTGACTTCTGGCGTCTCTGCTTCGCCAATCTCTTCCTGATGACGAGCATCTACATGCTCCTCCTGAGCATACCTTATTTTATGGCTAAGGAGGGATATTCCGTTACTCAGATTGGCGTGGTTTATGCTGCTTATGGCTTGGGCATCTTTCTTTTGGGTGGCTTCTGCTCCTATCTGGTGCAGCGCTATCGTCGCAATCGGGTATGCCAGATATCCATCCTGGGTGTGGCAGTCAGTCTCGTCGTCCTTTATTATCTGGAAACCTTCTGGAATATCAAGGTGGGCTTCGAGATGCTGGTGGTGATGCGTCTGATTCAGGGCGCTTTTCTGGGCTTAGCAGAGATGTCGCTGGCGAGTACGCTGATTATCGATACCTGTGAATCTTTCCAGCGTACGGAGGCGAATTATATTACCTCCTGGTTTGCCCGCTTTTCCATTGCGGTAGGTCCATTGCTGTCGCTTCTGGTCTATAATGTCTTCAGTATGGAAGTCGTATTTCCTGTAGCCTCAGTATTGGCATTGGTAGCCTTGGTGCTGGTTTCCAGAGTGAAATTCCCGTTCAAGGCTCCGTCAGAAAACGTGTCACTCATCAGTAGCGACCGCTTTTTCCTGCCTCAGGGATTTCCGCTGTTCATCAATATTGTATGCATCATGGTGATACCGGGTTTTTATCTGTCGCTGCCTCATTCTCTCACCGTCTATGCGATGTTTTTTTGCGGACTGTTTCTGGCATTGGTGGCAGAAAAATACGTTTTTGCTGATGCAGAGCTGAAGAGTCAGGTAATCGTGGGACTGATATTGATTGCGGCAGCAGAATTTGTTTCCTTAAGCGATCAGGATTTTGCCGAAGAGATGCTTGTACCTGCCTTGCTTGCCTTGGGAGTGGGCATCATCGGAAGCCGATTCCTGCTTTTCTACATCAAGCTTGCCAAGCATTGCCAGCGTGGCACCAGTATGAGCTCCTTCTTCCTGGCGTGGGAACTGGGGTTGAGCCTAGGACTCGGATTGGGGTTCTGGCTGGTGAAGGACTTGTATCCGAAGGGTCTTGGTATGGATCCGATGATCTTGAATCCTGTGCATGAGGAACTTCTGTATCCGGCTTTCGGATTGACAGTGGTTTCTCTCCTGATGTATAATTTCCTAGTACATCCATGGTATATGAAGCATCGCAATCGCTGATGCTTCGTGTGCCTGCTTTATTAAAAGTTTCTAAAAATAGCGTTTGTGAAACTTTTTTAATATAATTTAGTTAGCTTTATTCGCTTTTGTGCTCATAATTGAGTACTTTTGCGTTTGATTTGAGGACGGAGGGCATTTTGGAAGTGCCCTTTGTTCTGTTTTTAGAATGAATTAAACGTAAAATTGATAATAAGATTATGGCAGAAGCTATTGATATCCGTGAGTTGAATATCCGGATTGAACAACAGAGTCAGTTCGTTACCAACCTGGTAATGGGCATGAACAAGGTCATCGTAGGTCAGAAGCACCTCGTTGACTGTCTCCTTATCGGTCTTCTCTCTGATGGTCACATTCTCCTGGAAGGTGTACCGGGTCTGGCGAAGACTCTTGCAATCAAAACATTGTCACAGTTGATTAGTGCAGACTATAGCCGCATACAGTTTACACCCGATTTGTTGCCTGCCGACGTGATCGGTACGCAGATCTATTCGCAGAAGGATGAAGCCTTCCATGTGAAGCGAGGACCTGTGTTTGCCAACTTCGTCCTGGCGGATGAGATCAACCGTGCTCCAGCCAAGGTGCAGAGTGCCTTGCTCGAGGCGATGCAGGAACATCAGGTAACCATCGGCGAGCAGACTTTCCATTTGCCTAATCCCTTCCTGGTGATGGCTACCCAGAACCCGGTAGAGCAGGAGGGTACCTATCAGTTGCCTGAGGCTCAGGTGGACCGTTTCCTCCTCAAGGTTATCATCGATTATCCTACCATCGAAGAAGAGAAGCTCATCATCCGTGAGAACATCCAGGGCGGTCTGCCTACCGTTACTCCGGTTACTACAGCCGAGGAAATCCTGAAGGCTCGCAGCATCGTCAACGAGGTGTATATCGATGAGAAGATTGAGCAGTATATTGCCGACATCGTCTTCGCTACCCGTTATCCAGACCGTTACGGCCTGGGTGAATTGAAGGATATGATTACCTTTGGCGGCAGTCCTCGTGCCAGCATCTCACTTGCCAAGGCAGCCAGAGCCTACGCCTTCATCAAGCACCGTGGTTACGTGATTCCTGAGGATGTACGTGCCGTGGCTCACGATGTGCTCCGCCACCGCATCGGCCTCTCTTATGAGGCAGAGGCAAGCGAAATCACCAGCGAGGAAATCGTCAGCCGCATCATCAATAAGGTTGAAGTGCCTTGATTTAGTTCAAAATTCAAAGTAAATTAAGTTGGATACACAAGATATCTTAAAGAAAGTTCGGAAGATCGAGATCAAGACTCGCGGATTGAGCCAGAACATCTTCGCCGGCCAGTATCATTCTGCCTTCAAGGGTAGGGGAATGGCCTTTGCCGAGGTGCGCGAATATCAGTATGGCGACGACGTGAGAGACATCGACTGGAATGTGACGGCTCGCTTCCATCGCCCTTTCGTCAAGGTCTTTGAAGAAGAGCGAGAGCTTACCGTGATGCTGATGGTGGATGTGAGCGGTTCGCTCGATTTCGGTACCATGCGCCAGATGAAACGCGACCTGGCTACCGAGATAGCTGCAACCCTTGCCTTCAGTGCCATCCAGAACAACGACAAGATAGGTGTCATCTTCTTTTCCGACAGAATAGAGAAATATATCCCTCCCAAGAAGGGACGCAAGCATATCCTCTACATCATTCGTGAGATGCTCGATTTTCATCCCGAGAGTCAGCGTACCGATATCGGATGTGCCCTGGAATACTTCACGAGGGTGATGAAGCGCCATTGCACGGCTTTCGTCATCAGCGACTTCTACGATAACAAGGACTATCAGCACCAGCTGCAGATAGCCAACCAGAAGCACGATGTGGTGGGAATACAGGTGTATGATCCACGTGCCAAGCAGCTGCCCGACGTGGGACTGCTCAAGGTGATGGATGCCGAGACGGGACACGAGATGTATATCGATACTAGTTCTAAGAAATTGAGAGTGGCTCACACCCAAAACTGGTTGCGACAGCAGGAGAATCTGCGACAGCTCTTTGCCAAGAGCAAGGTAGATTGGACTTCGGTAGCCACCAACGAGGACTTCTCGAAGGCGCTCCTGATGCTGTTCAAACAGAGAGGCTAAAGTAAGATAACATGAAAATAAAGAATATCATATTAACGATGGCGCTGATGGGTTGCTCTACGCTGGCTTTCGGTCAGACCGTGGAGCAGCGCATGGATTCCCTGCAGCTGCTTATCGGACAGCAGACCATCCTGCACCTCAAGGCTACAGCCCGGAAGGGTGCCAGAATTGTGCTGCCATCCTTCAAGCCTCAGGACCAGATAGTACCTGGTGTAGAGGTGGTGGAGCAGAGCAAGGGCGACACGATGCAGATGGGTGATGACCGCATCCAGGTGAGCCGCGACTATACGCTTACCTCTTTCGATGAGAAGGTGTATGTGGTTCCTGCACTCGATGTGAAGATCGACGGCAAGAGCTATCACGGAAATCCGTTGGCACTGAAGGTGCTCACCGTTCCGGTAGATACGGTGCATCCTAACCAGTTCTATCCGGCAAAGGGTGTACAGGATAATCCTTTCGAGTGGAGTGAGTGGAGCTTCGCCTTCTGGTTGAGCCTACTGATGATTATCATCTGTGGTGCAATGATTTATCTCCGTAATCGTCTGAAGAAGAACAAGCCTATCATCGCCCGCATCCGCATCGTGAAGAGGGTGCCTGCCCATGAGAAGGCGCTGCGTGAAATCAATGACATCAAGCATCATCATACCAGTGCCAGCCAGGAGACTCAGAAAGAGTACTACACCCAGTTGACCAATACGCTGCGTGCCTATATCGTGAGCCGCTTTGGATTCAATGCGATGGAGATGACCAGTGGAGAAATCATCGAGCACCTGCGTGCTTCGGGCGACCAGAAGATGATAGACGAGCTGAGAATGCTCTTCTCCACCGCCGACCTGGTGAAGTTTGCCAAGTACGAGATTCCGATGAACGAGAACGATGCCAACCTGGTGAATGCCATCAACTTCATCGACCAGACGAAGACCGATGAGCAGCCTAAGGAGGAGAAGATCGTTCCAACGCTCAGCACCGAAGACCAGAAGTCGCAGCAGCAGCGCCGACTCATCAAGACCCTGCTCTGGGTGGGCGGCATCAGCGTAGTTGCCATCTTCGGCTACATCGTTTATCAGGTAGCGATGCTCGTGATGTAAATGTCATCAGGCTCGGAAATCCAGAGCCGGTGATGTAAACAATAAAAAGAAATTAAGAAATGGAATTTGCAAGTAAAGCATATTTTCTGCTGCTCCTGCTGCTGATACCTTATATATTATGGTATTTCCTGGGCAGGAAGAAGAGCGAGCCTACGATGCGCATGAGTGATACACGCATCTATCAGTATGCTCCCAAGAGCATGCGCGTCAGACTCATCCATCTGCCGATGGTGCTGAGATGTATCTGCTTCGTGCTCATCGTCATCGCCATGGCCCGTCCGCAGACCCACTATTCCTGGGACAACAAGACCGTAGAAGGTATCGATATCATGCTTGCCATGGACGTATCAACCTCTATGCTTGCCGAGGATCTGAAGCCAAACCGTATGGAGGCGGCGAAGGATGTTGCCACTGAGTTTATCTCAGGCCGTCCTACCGACAATATCGGACTCACCATCTTTGCCGGCGAGGCTTTCACGCAATGTCCGATGACCACCGATCATGCCAGTCTGCTCAGACTCCTGCACGATACCCGCACCGATATTGCGGCTCGCGGACTCATTGACGACGGTACCGCTGTGGGTATGGGACTTGCCAATGCCGTGACCCGACTCAAGGATTCCAAGGCAAAGAGCAAGGTGGTGATCCTGCTCACCGACGGTAGTAACAACATGGGTGACATCTCGCCTATGACCGCTGCCGAGATAGCCAAGAGCTACGGCATCAGAGTCTATACCATCGGAGTGGGAACCAACAAGGTGGCGCCTTATCCGATGCCTGTGGCAGGAGGCGTACAGTATGTCAATATCCCGGTGGAAATCGATACCCCGACGCTGCGCGACATCGCTCAGACCACTGATGGAAACTTCTATCGTGCTACGAGTACTGCCGAGTTGAAGAAAATCTACAAGGACATCGACAAGCTGGAGAAGTCTAAGTTTAATGTGAAGCATTTTGCCAAGCGTTATGAGGCCTATCAGCCTTTTGCCCTGGGTGCACTCCTGGTACTGCTCCTGGAGATATTGCTCCGCCTCACTTGGTTCAGAAGAATTCCTTGATGAAAGAGGAGTTTAGACAAAATAGATTATAACATCATATAAATATGTTAAGATTTGAAGATCCTACGTTTCTCTGGCTGCTTTGGCTGATACCGGTGCTCATACTGGTTCGTCTGGTAGGCTGGAGAAGGCGAAAGGCTAAGCTGAAAAGATTGGGCGATCCGGAACTGCTCAAGCAGTTGATGCCCGACATATCCAAATACCGTCCTACGGTGAAGTTTGTGCTGATGCTTGCAGCCTTGGCACTTGTCATCGTGATGGTGGCTCGCCCTCAGATGGGAAGCAAGATTTCTCACGACAAGCGTAATGGAATCGAGACGATGATCTGTCTCGATATCTCCAATTCCATGCTTGCCGAGGATGTGGCTCCTTCCCGTCTCGACAAGAGCAAGATGCTGATAGAGAATCTGGTAGATAACTTCAGCAACGACAAGATTGGTCTCATCGTCTTCGCAGGCGATGCCTTCGTGCAGTTGCCTATCACCAGTGATTATGTATCGGCAAAGATGTTCCTGCAGAATATCACACCGGGGCTGATCCAGACTCAGGGTACCAATATCGGCGATGCCATCTCGCTTGCCACCAAGAGTTTTACCCAACAGGACAATGTGGGTAGAGCCATCATCGTGATTACCGATGGTGAGAACCATGAGGATGGTGCCAAGGAGGCTGCCGAGATTGCCCAGAAGAAGGGCATCAATGTGTTTATCCTCGGTATCGGTAATATCAAGGGTGCTCCTATCCCGATGGGCGATGGCTCTTATCTGAAGGATCACGCAGGCAATACCGTGATGACTGCCCTTAACGAGCAGATGTGCCGCGAACTGGCGCAGGCTGGCAAGGGTCAGTATATCCATGTGGATAATACGAGTGATGCAGAAAAGGCATTGAATGATGACCTTACCAAGTTGCAGAAGGGAGATATGACCAGCGTGATATACAGTGCCTACGATGAACAGTTTCAGGCTGTGGGCATTCTCATCATCCTCCTGCTCATCATCGAGGTCTGCATGCTGGAAGTAAAGAATCCGTTGCTCAGGAACATCAAGTTCTTCAAAAGGGATTCCTTGAAGCTGCCGAAATAATCGGGGCAGAAAGTCAGGCATGTCACCTATTTGCCCTGAACGGTTGTTTTCCGGTTTCGTTTCCGGAGTCGCCCTGAAAGGGCAGAAGCTCTTAGCCCAGGGCATCGCCCTGGGTAAAGCGAGTAGTAGCAAGGCGCCCTGAAAGGGCAAAAGCTTTAAAATATAGATGTAAAAATGAAGTATATACATTATATAATAGTAACTGTGGCAATGTTGCTGGTGGGTACGGCACAAGTCGGAGCCCAGACTGATCGCAACCTGATCCGTCAGGGCAATCGTGCCTTCAAATCTCAGAAATGGGCAGTGGCAGAAACCCAATATCGCAAGGCTATCTCCAAGAATCAGAAGAATCCACAGGCGATATACAATCTTGGTTGTGCGCTCATGGCGCAGCAGAAAGACTCCATGGCGATACAGCAGTTTACCAATGCTGCCCAGTTGGAAACCAACCGCCTCCGCCGTGCTGCCAGCTATCACAACATGGGCGTGATCATGCAGAACCATCGTGAATATGCCCAGGCCATCGAATACTACAAGATGGCGCTGAGATGCAATCCACAGGACAATGAGACCCGTTATAATCTTGCCCTCTGCAAGAAGTTGCTCAAGAACAATCCGCAGAACAAGGATAAGAACAAGAACAACAAGGATAAGAACAAGAACAAGAAGGATCAGAATAAGGACAAGAACAAAGACAACAAGGATAAAAACGACGATAAGAATAATAAGAACGACAAGAACAAGAATAAGAATAACAAGAATAATCAGAACCAAAACCAGCCGAACCAGGACAAGATGAGCCGCGAGAATGCCGAGCAGCTCCTGAATGCCGCCGTTCAGCAGGAGCAAGCCACCAAGCGCAAGTTGCAGAAGGCGATGAGCCAGCCACGCAGGAAGGCTTACGACAAGAATTGGTAAAAGATTAGATAAGATAAAAATACGATTTATAGATATAAATACGGTTTACATATAATATTTAGCTATTATTTAAGATACGATATGAAAAGAATAGGTTGGTATATGATATTGCTGATATGCTTGCTAGGCTACCAGGTGCATGCGGTGGCCCAGCATATCTCCGTGTCGGCTCCATCGCACGTAGCGGCTGGAGAAAACTTCCGTGTCGCCTATACCATCAACACCCGTGATGTAGAGGAATTCAGAATGGGTGCAGTGCAGGATGGACTCGAAGTCATCGCAGGCCCTTACACATCCTCGCAATCCAGTTATCAGATGATCAACGGACATACCTCGTCCTCTTCATCTGTAACCATCACCTACACCCTTTATGCGGCAAAGAATGGTACCTTCAACATAGGTGCTTCCCACGCCGTCGTAGGAGGCAGGAGCCTGGCCTCTCACGCCGTGAAGATTACGGTGTCGGGTCACGCCCAGCATACCAACGGCGCTCCTAGCATGCACGGACAGAATAGCTACGACCAACCTCGTATGCGTACCGCAGGCTCTGCCATCTCAGGCAGCGACCTCTTCATCAAGGTGTCTGCCAACAAGAAGAGAGTACACGAGCAGGAACCTATCCTGCTTACCTACAAGGTATATACACAGGTGGAACTCACCCAGCTGGAAGGCAAGATGCCAGACCTGAAGGGATTCCACAACCAGGAAGTGCCTCTGCCACAGCAGAAGACCTTCCATACCGAAATGGTGAACGGCCGTCCTTACAAGTGTGTCACCTGGAGCCAGTATGTGATGTATCCTCAGATGACCGGTAAGCTGGAGATTCCTTCCATCACCTTCAAGGGCATCGTGGTACAGCAGAACCGCAATGTTGACCCTATGGAGGCCTTCTTCAATGGCGGCTCCGGATATGTAGAGGTAAAGAAGGACATCAAGGCTCCGGGTATCACCCTGCAGGTTGATCCGTTGCCTCAGCGCCCTGCCAACTTCTCGGGTGGAGTAGGTAAGTTCAATATCTCTGCCTTCCCTGACAAGAAGGAAGTAAAGGCAGGCGAACCGATCACGCTCCGTGTGATTGTAGGAGGTATTGGAAACCTCAAGTTGCTTAAGCAGCCAGTAGTGAATTTCCCGAAGGATTTCGACAAGTATGATGCCAAGGTAACAGATAAGACCCGACTCACCGCCAATGGAGTGGAGGGTAATATGATTTACGATTTCCTGGCTGTTCCTCGCAATCAGGGCAGCTATACCATTCCAGCCGTGGAGTTCACCTATTATGATACCAGCAAGAATGCGTATAGGACCATCAAGACCCAACCTTTCACTCTGAACGTGGAGAAGGGAGATGGATCAACATCCGAGTCGGCTGACTATACCAGCAAGGACAAGGATATCCATACCATCATGTTGGGCAAGACCTCACAGCATCAGGCAGATGATATGTTCTTCGGAAGCTTCGGTTACTGGACCTGTCTGCTCATTCCGCTCATCGCCTTCTTCGTGCTGCTGGTGGTATTCCACCGCAGAGCCATCGAGAATGCCGACATCGTGAAGAAGCGCTCCAACAAGGCGGGCAAGATTGCTACCAAGCGTCTGCGCATGGCCAACAAGCTGATGCTGCAGGGCAAGCAGGGCGAGTTCTACGATGAGGTGATGCGTGCCCTCTGGGGATATATGAGCTACAAGCTGAACATGCCGGTAGAGCAGCTCTCTCGTGAGAATATCCGTGAGAAACTCTTCGCCCACGATGTGGACGATGTTACAATACAGAAGTTTACTTCCGCTCTCGATGAGTGCGAGTTCGAGCGTTATGCTCCAGGCGATCCTGCCGGCAATATGAACCGTACCTTCGAATCGGCAATGACAGCGATTATGGAAATAGAAAATGCAATCAATGCGACTCGCAAGAACGCCAAGAAGCATCCTGCCGGATATTCCTTCGTATGGCTGCTCCTGGCGATGCTGGGCTTCGGCGCTTCTCCGGTATCGGCAATCACCAAGAACAATGCCGATACGGAATACCAGAAGGGCAACTACCAGCAGGCTATCCGCGACTACGAAGAGCTGCTCAAGAATGGTGCCTCTGCCGAGATTTACTACAATCTCGGCAATGCCTACTATCGTACAGACAATATCACCAAGGCGGTGCTCAACTATGAACGTGCCCGTCTGCTCTCGCCTGGAGATGAGGACATCAACTTCAATCTCCAGTTTGCACGCAGCAAGACCATCGACAAGATTACCCCGGTAAGCGAAATGTTCTTTGTTACCTGGTATAAGGCGCTGGTCAACTTCACGAGTGTAGATAACTGGGCGAAGACTGGCATCATCTCCATCATCATGGCGCTGCTGCTCGTGCTGCTCTATCTCTTTGGTCCGCACATCCTGATGCGCAAGATCGGCTTCTTTGGCGGTATCGGCTTCTTCCTCGTCTTCCTGCTGAGCAATCTCTTTGCCTATCAGCAGAAGCAGGCGCTCGACAACCGCAAGGGTGCCATCATCATCTCACCTTCCGTGAACATCAAGAAGACGCCTGCCAAGACCAGTACCGATCAGTTTGTACTCCACGAGGGTACCCGTGTAGATATCATCGACAAGGGTATGACCGACTGGCGTGGCATCCGCGTAGGCGATGGAAGAGAAGGATGGATCGAGACCAAGCACCTCGAGGAAATCTAGGAGAATGAAGTGGATGGAGCGTCAGACACTGATATCATTCTACATTCAACATTAAATATAAAACAATAAGTAAATGGATTTTAGTTCGATACAAGATATTGACTTTCAGATACTGCAGTGGTTCAACGGCAGTAACAATGTGATTCTCGACCAGTTGGTGATGGCACTTACTTCGGGTTTCACCTGGATACCGCTCTATCTTGTACTCTTTATCATCGTGATGCGCAATAATGAGACAGTCGGGCAGATTGGTCTTATTGTAGGCTGCGCATTCCTGTGCATTCTTTTTGCCGATGGCATTGCCGAGGGAATCATCAAACCGCTTGCGGCCAGATGGCGACCTTCCAACGATCCGCTGGTAAAATATTCCGTACAGGTAGTGGATAATCTTCGTCTGAAGGACTACAGTTTCTGTTCGGCGCATGCAGCCAACACCATGGCGTTAGCTGTGTTCTTCTCGCTGCTTGTAAGGAGCAGGATGCTCACCTTCACCCTGGTAGCATGGTCGCTGGTGAACTGCTGGACCCGTCTCTATCTGGGCGTTCATTATCCGCTGGACATCGTTTGCGGCATGCTGCTGGGCATGGTGGTCGGTACGCTGGTATATCTTTTCTTCCATCGTATGTACCGGCGTATGTCACCGGAAATCAAGTATGTTTCGAATCAATATACCAGTACGGGATATGATTGCGATGACATCGATATGATTATGACCGTCCTGATGCTCACCCTCGTATATGTCATCCTGCGTGCCGTCGTTCTGATGACGGGGTTGTAATCAGGCAGTGAGCCTTCTTGGGGGCATCACTATTTTCAAAAATAAAAAGTTCAAATTTCAAAGAAAGTAATGGATACAAAACATATTAAGATTAGTGATTATAATTACGATTTGCCAGATGAGCGCATCGCCAAGTTTCCTATCTCACAGCGCGACCACAGCAAACTGCTGGTCTATAAGCATGGTGAGGTAAGCGATGATGTATTCTTCCATCTTCCCGACTATCTGCCAAAGGGTGCCATGATGGTATTCAATAATACCAAGGTAATCCAGGCGCGCATGCATTTCCGCAAGGAGACGGGAGCACTCATCGAGGTGTTCCTGATGGAGCCTGCTGCACCTACCGACTATGAGCTGATGTTCCAGACTTCGGGTCACTGCTCATGGCTCTGTATGATTGGTAACCTGAAGAAATGGAAAGAGGGAAGCCTGAAGCGCGACTTCGAGATCAAGGGTCATCAGCTTACCCTCTCTGCTACCATGCGCCGTGGAGATGCGCTCAGCACAGAGGCGGCAGAAATGGTGGCTAAAGGTGGAGGCACCAACTACTGGGTGGATTTCGACTGGAACAACGAGCATGTTTCCTTTGCCGAGATTCTCGAAGCAGTGGGAGAGTTGCCTATCCCTCCTTATCTGAACCGCAAGACAGAAGAAAGTGACAAGACCACTTATCAGACCGTATATTCCAAGATCAAGGGTAGTGTGGCTGCCCCAACAGCCGGTCTGCATTTCACCGATGCGGTGCTCCAGGACCTGGATGCGCATGGCATCGACCGTGAAGAGGTAACCCTTCATGTAGGAGCGGGAACCTTCAAGCCGGTGAAGAGTCTTGAGATAGAAGGCCATCAGATGCATACCGAATATATCGTGGTTCATCGTCGCAGTCTGGAGAAGCTCATCAAGTACGAGTGCCAGGTCATCGCCGTGGGAACCACCAGCGTGCGCACCATCGAGAGTCTCTACTATATGGGCGTGCATCTCATCAAGCATCCTGAGGCAAGCGAGGAGGATTTGCATGTAAAACAGTGGGATCCATACGAGCTGTCGGCAGATGGCAATCTGGTGGATGACATCACTCCGGTGCAGGCTATCCAGGCAATCGTCGATTATCTCGACCGCAACGGATTGGAAGCCCTTCATTCCAGCACGCAGATCATCATCGCTCCAGGTTATACCTATAAGATTGTGAAGATGCTGGTAACCAATTTCCATCAGCCTCAGAGCACCCTCCTTCTCCTGGTGAGTGCCTTCCTGCATGGTGATTGGAAGAAGGTATATGATTATGCCCTCTCTCACGATTTCCGCTTCCTGAGCTACGGAGATTCCTCCCTGCTCATTCCGTAAGGAGAAGCTCTTTTCACAAGATGAAACTATTTCATAGGAAGAAAGAAATAAGTACTGAAGTTTCGCATGTGGTTCAAGTACGGGCTGAAGGCCCAAAAGCTCCTAGCCCAGGGCATCGCCCTGGGTATAATGGCAATCAGCAAGGCGCCCTGTAAGGGCAAAAGCTTTGTATATTGCCAGGTATTTGAAAGCTTTTGCCCTTACAGGGCGGCAGTTTTGCGTCCATAAACACCCAGGGCGATGCCCTGGGCTAGGAGCTTCTGCCCTTTACCTTTCCCTTCGGCCGGTGACCGTTGGTTCAGGGCGTGTGGGGCTTACTTGCGAAACTTGAGTAAGTAGTTAGGAAAATTATAAATTATACATTATACATTAAAATAGATGATTTCAGTAGAAGGACTGAAAGTAGAGTTTGGCGTAAAGCCACTTTTCAATGATGTAAGCTTCGTAATCAACGACCGCGACCGCATTGCCCTGGTAGGCAAGAATGGTGCCGGCAAATCTACGATGCTGAAGATTCTCTGTGGCTTGCAGAAGCCAACCTCCGGCGTAGTGGCTATCCCTAATGAAACCACCATCGGCTATCTGCCTCAGGTGATGAAACTGCAGGATGACACCACCGTGAAGCAGGAAACCCGCAAGGCTTTCGCCCACAATACCGAGATGAAGGCGCGCCTCGACAAGATGCAGCAGGAAATGGCCGACCGCACCGACTACGAGAGCGAGAGCTATGCCCAGCTCGTGGAGAAATTCACCCAGGAACATGATCGCTATATGATGATGGGCGGTGAAAACTACGAGGCTGAGATAGAGCGCACGTTGAGTGGTCTGGGTTTCACCCGTGAAGACTTCGACCGTCCTACCCGGGAGTTCTCCGGTGGATGGCGTATGCGTATCGAGCTGGCAAAGATCCTGCTCCAGAAACCGGATGTACTTCTCCTCGATGAGCCTACCAACCACCTCGATATCGAGAGTATCCAGTGGCTGGAGCAGTTCCTGGCGCAGAGTGCCAAGGCGGTGGTGCTGGTAAGTCACGACCGTGCCTTTATCAATAATGTAACCAACCGCACCCTGGAGATTACCTGCGGAAGGGTAGAGGATTACAAGGTGAAATACGACGAGTATGTGGTACTTCGTGCCGAGCGCCGCGAGCAGCAGCTCCGTGCCTACGAAAACCAGCAGAAGGAAATAGCCGATATCAAGGACTTCATCGAGCGTTTCCGCTATAAGCCAACCAAGGCTGTACAGGTGCAGAGCCGCATCAAGCAGTTGGAGAAAATCGTTCCTATCGAGGTGGATGAGGTGGATACCAAGCAGATGCATCTCAAGTTCCCTCCTTGTCTCCGTAGCGGCGATTATCCGGTCATCTGCGATGAGGTGAGAAAGGATTATGGCGATCATACCGTCTTCGACCATGTGACCCTTACCATCAAGCGTGGCGAGAAAGTAGCTTTCGTAGGTAAGAACGGCGAGGGTAAATCTACCCTGGTGAAGTGTATCATGGGCGAGATTCCTTTTACGGGCAATCTCAAGATAGGTCATAACGTGCAGATTGGTTATTTTGCACAGAACCAGGCACAGCTCCTCGACGAGAAGCTTACCATCTTCCAGACCATCGACAATGTGGCTACCGGCGAGATGCGCCTCAAGGTGAACGATCTGCTGGGTGCCTTTATGTTTGGTGGCGAAACTTCCGAGAAGTATGTCAAGGTGTTGAGTGGAGGAGAGCGCAGCCGTCTGGCGATGATCAAGCTCCTGCTCGAACCGGTGAATCTCCTGATTCTCGATGAGCCTACCAACCATCTCGATATGCAGTCGAAGGATGTGTTGAAGGAAGCCATCAAGGCATTCGACGGTACCGCTATCATCGTGAGCCACGACCGTGAGTTCCTCGACGGACTGGTAGATAAGGTATATGAGTTTGCCGGTGGCAAGGTACGTGAGCATCTGGGTGGCATCTACGATTATCTCCGTGCCCACAATGCCGAGAGCATCAGTCAGGCGCTGGCGAATCAGGTCGGAAGTCAGAATATGTCATCTGCCGGCTCTCCATCTTCTTCTTCATCATCCTCTGCAGATTCTTCCGAGGCATCCTCCGGCAAGCTCAGCTATGCCGAGCACAAGGAACAGCAGAAGAAGATACGCAAGGCTGAGAAGGCGGTGAAGGAATGCGAGACGAAGATTGAAAAGCTCGAAACCCGCAAGGCTGAGATTGATGCCCTCCTGATGAAGCCTGAGAATGCTACGAATATGGAACTCGTTACCGAATATACCGAGCTGATGAAGAGCCTGGATGAGGAAAACGAGAACTGGATGATGCTCTCCGAAGAACTGGAGGAAATCAAGAATTCATAGTTAAAACAATAATAAATAACGAGAAAATGAAAATGAAGTACATCCTTCCGATGATGATGCTCGCAGCCATGCCTTTGGCTGCTGATGCTCAGAACAAGTCGGGACTTGTCATGAGCAATCTTGACAAGACAGCAAAGCCTGCTGATGATTTCTATCAGTTTGCTACCGGTGGCTGGCAGAAGAACAATCCGCTGCCTGCTGCCTACAGTCGTTATGGTAGTTTCGATCAGTTGGCTGAGAACAACAACAAGCGTATCAACTCTATTCTTGATGAACTCAAGAAGAAGACCTACAAGGCTGGAACCATCGAGCAGAAGCTTTCCGACTTCTATAAGTTGGCGCTCGATATCGACCGCCGCAATAAGGAGGGCATTGCTCCCGTAAAGCCTCTCCTCGACGAGATTGCTGCTGCCAAGACCAAGGCTGAGCTCCAGAACTTGCAGGTGAAGTATGCCATGCAGGGCTTGGGCGTAGGTTTCGGTACCGGTTTCGGTGCTGATGAGAAGAACGTAACCATGAACATCTACAATGTGATGCAGGGTGGCTTGACTCTCGGTTCCAAGGATTACTACCTCAACAACGATGCTGCTACTGTAGCCATCCGTGAGGCATTCAAGACCTATGTGGCAAAGATGTTCCAGCTCTATGGCTTCTCTGCTGCTGATGCTGCCAAGAAGGCACAGAAGGTATTCCTCCACGAGACCAGTCTTGCTACTATCTCCAAGAGCCGTACCGAGCTCCGTGACCCACAGGCTAACTACAACAAGATGAGCCTGAAGCAGTTTAAGGAGAATTATCCAAACATCCCTCTCGAGGCATTGGCTAACGGCGAGGGCATCAAGAGCGAATATATCCAGGAGATGATTGTGGGTCAGCCTGCATTCATGGCTGGTTACGACAAGATTACTGCTGCTGAGGATGCTGAGACCTTGAAGGCTTTGATGGAGTGGAGTGTCATCGGCAGTTCTTCTGCTTATCTCACCGATGAGATCCGTGAGGCAAACTTCGATTTCTTCGGCAAGACCATGAGTGGCAGAAAGGAAGACCATCCATTGTGGAAGCGTGCCACCTCTCAGGTAGATGCTCAGATGGGTGAGGCACTCGGCAGAATCTACTGCAAGAAGTTCTTCCCAGAGTCATCCAAGAAGATGATGGAGACTTTGGTCAAGAATCTCCAGGTGAGTCTCGGTCAGCGTATCGATGCTCAGAAGTGGATGAGTGCAGAGACCAAGGCTGCTGCCCACAATAAGCTCGATAAGTTCTATGTCAAGATTGGTTATCCTAACCAGTGGACTGACTATAGCAAACTTACCATCGATCCATCCAAGAGTTTCTATGAGAACGTGATGGCTTGCCGTCAGTTCCGCAACAATAAGGAGATTGCTGAGAAGGCCGGTAAGCCAGTCAACAGAGACGAGTGGTATATGACTCCTCAGACTGTGAATGCTTACTATAATCCTACCACCAATGAGATCTGCTTCCCAGCAGGTATCCTTCAGTATCCATTCTTTGATGCCAAGGCAGACGCGGCATTCAACTATGGTGCTATCGGTGTAGTGATTGGTCATGAGATGACTCACGGATTTGATGATCAGGGTCGCCAGTATGATGCCAGCGGTAACCTGAAGGATTGGTGGACAGCTGCTGATGCTGAGGGCTTCAACAAGCGTGCAGATATGTATGCTGATTTCTTCAGCAACATCAAGGTATTGCCTGATTTGAATGCCAACGGTCGCTTTACATTGGGTGAGAACCTTGCCGACCACGGTGGTTTGATGGTATCTTTCAATGCCTTCAAGAATGCGACAGCCAAGAAGCCTTTGAAGAACAAGGATGGCTTTACTGCTGATCAGCGCTTCTTCCTTGCTTACGCAGGTGTATGGGGTCAGAACATCACCGAGAAGGAGATTCGCAACCGTGTGAAGAACGATCCTCATGCGCTTGGCAAGTGGCGTGTAGATGGTGCTCTTCCTCACATTGATGCCTGGTATGAGGCATTCGGTGTAAAGCAGGGCGACAAGATGTTCATTCCTAAGAATGAGCGTCTGGAGCTTTGGTAAAGATCAAATGTCTTATCCCGTTAGTTTTTAAAGTTTTAAAGGGATAAGAATGAAATATGAAAAAGGCTGCGTTACTTTGTGGTGACGCAGCCTTTTTTGTACCCGATGGTAAATTTGGGGAATGATGATAACTAGTATTGATGGTTATCGTAAGTAATATGATTAGCCATCGTAAGTGATATGATTAGCCATCGTAAGTGATATGATTAGCTGTCGTAAGTAATATGAAAAGTCTTCGGAGTTAATAGGGATAGTTGTTGGAAGATATAATCTCTGTCGTTGGGATTGGCTATATCTAAAACCGCACAACAGCTGTTGTGCGCTTGCATATCAGCTGTTGTGCGGTTGTCCATCAGCTGTTGTGCAGATGCCCATCAGCTGTTGTGCTATGAAATCCAGGCAAATTATATGCCGTTAAAATAACTCCAGGATCTTATCGATTATCTTTTCGATGCTGGAAGAATCGGTGGTTTCGTCGAGCTTCTGGTTGATTTTCTCTTCTACCTTCTTGCTCACTTTATCCGCTGCCTTATCGAAAGCCTGATTGGCTTTCTCTTCCAGTTTCTTCTGCATTCTTGTGCTGAAGCTGCCTTCATCGCTAGCAGCCTGGTCCTCATTGACATTGGCTTCTGAATCTGATCCATCCATATTAGGAGTGTCAGAGGATACATTTGATTCTGACTCCTCGATATGAAGGTTATCGGCTGATTCCAGTGCTTTCACCATATCGTCGGCATTCATCGTATAGACGTTGCCGAGAATACCGAAACTCACGGTATGCGGCTTGCCGTTGAACTCTACAGAACCCGTAGAGCAAACGATATAGTTGTGGTATTCGAAAAGCTGGTTCATCGCTTCGTCCATCATGCTGCCAGCCATCATCTTGGCTACAGAGCGGAGTGCCTGCGAGAAGAAATTGTTGTCGGTAGATCCTACCGCCTTTTCTACCGCCTTGCTTGCCTCCGTGCGAACCTTCTCCTTGTGAGCATCTGCGCTCGGATTGGTTATGGCAAATATGGCAAGGATGAAAATGATGAGGCCTATCACCATCTTCATCGCGAAATGGCTCTTCTTCTTGTTCTTCTTAGGCTGCTGCTGGAAATTCGAATGCATCGCTGCTCCCTGCTGGAATCCCTGCTGATAGGCTTCCTGCTGGGCTTTCTGATAATCCTGCTGCTGGTTTGCTCCTTGCTGGAAACCTTGCTGAACTCCTTCTTGCTTTTGGATATTCTGGTTGCTTTGGTTGGCTTCTGCAGCTTCCAGTACTGCTCTCAGTTCCTCTACCTTCCAGGCAGGAGTCCAGTCTGCCATACCCTGCTTCCACACCAGTGTTTCGGGACTGATGCCCTTCTGTACGAGTTGGTCGAAACTGAAAGGACCAGCCTGCTGTCCATTATGATCGATTATAAAAAATTCCATCTTTGTCCTTTTAATTTTTAAATGTTAACATTCAACTTTATTAGTACTTAACCTTTCTTTGCAAGTAAGTTCCTCTTTATGAGTACTCAATCTTTCTTTGCAAGTAAGCCCCACACGCCCTGAAAGGGCAGAAGCTCCTAGCCCAGGGCATCGCCCTGGGTATTTATGGACGCAAACCTGTCGCCCTGTAAGGGCAAAAGCTTTCAAATACCTGGCAATATACAAAGCTTTTGCCCTTACAGGGCGCCTTGCAAATTGCCATTATACCCAGGGCGATGCCCTGGGCTAGGAGCTTCTGCCCTTTCAGGGCGTGCTGCTTCAGGTATTAGTGGGTTGCCTTCCACCATCCTGTCTTCTCTCTTCCCTTCAGGGCTACACTGTGCTGGCTCGGGTCGGAGATGGAAAGACCGCAATAGCTCTTCACCTGGAAGGTGGTTCCTCTATAGGAATCCTTCAGCATGGTGAATGCCTCATCGGTATGCGCTGCCTCCTTGATGGTTTTCTGCATCTGGGCGGTAAACTGGTCTTTCAGATAACCGCTTGGCTTGAGGCTATCTACATATACCGACATGTCATAAAACAGGTTGGGAGTGAAGCCGTCGAGAGGTTGGATCGTTTCTAGAGGAATGGAGGAATCGAGCGTATATTGGCTGTTGATTTCCTTCATGACGCTAGCCAGGTTATCCATCTCGCGACAGTCGATGGCTGCCATGTTGCAATAAGGTACGTCGCTGGATTTGTAGAAGTTGACAATACCGTTCACGATGCCGGAATAGTTGGGCGTTGCGGAATTGAGCATGCTCCAGATGCTTCGGTATGGAATGCCCATACCCATCACCTCGCTGCTCGAACTGATGAGATAGTTGGTGACATCCTTCAGCTCGTAGGCTGTCTCTACATTTCCCATATAGCAGGCATCGAAGAGAATGTATTGCATCTTCAGTCCGCTCTGTCTGATTCCTTCTGCCAGGGTTGGAATGTCCATGGCATAACTCTTGGAATTTACACTTCCGAAGAAGCGGGTGACTGGATGGTCTGGGTCACTACCAAACTGGATGCCGCTGAATGCACTGGATGGCTTGCCGGCTGTGGCTGTGCCTCCGAAGCTAGGACGGGCATAGTTCGGATAATTCACCCAATCTTCTGCATAGGTCCATCCGCATCCATGTACTCCGATGATGAGGGCATAGTTGAGTGCCTCGGCATTTTGCTTCACCTCATTGAGAAGGTTGGCGAATCCCTCTGCCGTGCAATAGCTGTTGTCCTCGTAGGTCTTTACGGGCACACGGTTCACCTTCCTGCTGACGGCATCGTACTGCAGATCGTAGAGTGTGCTCTTGTTGTATTTCTCGCTGAAAAATACCATCACACGTGAGTCACTGAGTCCTTTCTTGGCTACGATACCCTGGCAGATGCTGTCGATGTTGTTGGCAAGGTATTGCTTCAAACCCGAACTGGTGGTACTGCCTGTCCATGGATAATATACCAGGATGGTCTGCTTGTTGACGCTATCCACATCAAAAGCCTCGTCGCTACAACTGGTGAAAGTCATGGCGAACGAAAACATACATATAAATAAGGTGAAAAGCTTCTTGATCATAATAAAAAAGTTGAATGTTGAATGCTGAATGCTGAGTTGCAGAATGGCTGACGAATTCATCCGTCTGAGATTCTGCATTCATCATTCTACACTCAACATTCAACATATATAAAAAGAATCTGTTACTTCTTCTTGAGCTCCTCGATGGTTGCCTTGAGGGCAGCAATCTTCTCTACAGAGTCGCTTTCCTTCTTGCGCTCCAGGGCTACTACCTTCTCAGGAGCGTGAGCAACGAAGTTCTCATTGCTGAGCTTCTTGCGTACACCCATCAGGAAGCCTTCCAGGTGCTTGAGCTGAGCCTCTGCCTT
>ERZ1023822.134-NODE-134-length-25845-cov-8.190190_pt1 | contig 25845 bp, 19 predicted proteins | sample MGYA00380379_ERZ1023822 | MGnify/ENA primary metagenome ERZ1023822 (study PRJEB33179, sample SAMN07448988) | human gut metagenome | biome: Human-gut; feature: Human associated habitat; material: Faeces | host: Homo sapiens | place: India: Bhopal | collected... | reverse complement strand
CGGAGTCTTTGTAGTCGATGGACTCTAAGAAGGCGGTCTGGTGATTGTCTGTATTGTGACGGATCATCGGTCCCAGGTACAGGGATTCTGCGATCTCCTCGGACATCGGCATGCAGATGACGCCTTTCGCTTCGGACGCCATGCGATTCACATTCTCAGGCGTGGCGAATTCTGCGGCGCAGATGTAGTCGCCTTCGTTTTCGCGGGACTCAGCGTCCTGCATGATGACGATGTGTCCCTGCCTGATTTCTTCCAAAATATCTTCAATCGGGTCAAATTTAAATTCCATAGTTTCCTCCAGAAAGTGTCTCAAGCATACCCATGGTGAGACCTTCTTCCGTGTCCTTTTTCATGAGCTGCTCCACATATTTCCCCAGGTAGTCGCACTCGACATTCACCGGGTCTCCCGGGTGCTTCCCGAGAAGGATGGTCTTCTCCCCCGTATGTGGGATGAGGGAGATCGTGAAGCGGTCTGCTTCGCGCCTTGCAACCGTGAGGCTCACGCCGTCGATAGCGACGGAGCCTTTTTCTATGATGTATTTCATCCATTTCTGCTCGACGGAAATCGTGACATTCACCGCGTTTCCTTCTTTGATGAAGGAGATCAGGCGTCCCGTGGTATCGACATGGCCGAGCACGATGTGACCGCCCAAGCGATCCGAGAGACGGAGCGCACGCTCGAGATTCAGGGGCGAGCCGACACGCACCATGGAAAACGACGTGCGGGAAAGCGTCTCCGGCGTGACGTCGCAGTCGAAAGAGTGCGTATCCATCCGCGTCACGGTGAGGCAGGTACCGTTCACCGCGATGCTGTCGCCGAGCTTCGTCCCCTCGAGGACTTTTTCACAAGAAATGGTGAGCGTGCAGGAAGATGCTGTGGGCTTCATCCTGCGAAGCGTCCCGATTTCCTCTACGATCCCTGTGAACATGGCTCTTCCTCTCTCTTCAGCAAGTCGACGTCTGTCGGGCGCGTGGACTCTGCCTTTTCTTCTTTGGCTTCTTTTTCTACATACGCTTCGATGACGAGATCCTTCCCCGTCATCTGCGTCTGGATGTCACGGAGACGGATGGCCTTCGGGATGGTCGGTGCGCCCTCACCGCCGATGAGCCCGGGCGCAGAGACGCCGCCAATGATCATCGGCGCGGTATAGATGCGTACCTTATCGACGATACCGGCATCAAAGGCAGACGCGGCGAGCGTCGCGCCGCCCTCTAAGAGGATGCTGTCGATGCCTTTCAGGGCGAGCCCCGTCATAGCGGCCTCGAGATCGACACTGCCTTTCTCTTCGCCATCCGTCATGATGATATCGACGCCCATATCCGAGAGCGCTTTGCGCTTTCCCTCATCCGAGGCCGTCGTGGTGAGGATGATATTCTCCCCCTCTTCCTGAAATACCTTCGCTTTGAGCGGCACCGAAAGATGCCCATCCACGATGATACGCACGGGGTCGATCATCCCCTCTGTGCGGGCAGTGAGCTGCGGATTGTCCGCAAGGATCGTCCCCGCGCCGACCATGATGCCCTTATAGCAGCCGCGCAGGACATGTACTTCTTCCCGCGAGTCTTCACAGGAAATCCACTGGGAGTCCCCCGTGTGGCAAGCCGTCTTGCCATCCAGAGACATCGCAGCCTTGTAGAGGACGAAGGGCTTGTGCTGCGTGATATATTTCAGGAAGACTTCATTCAGCTTCTTCGCTTCCTCTTCCATGAGACCGACCGACACAAAGATCCCCGCTTCTTTCAGCTTGCGGATCCCCTTGCCGGCGACGAGAGGATTCGGATCCTCCATCGCGACGACCACGCGGTCGACGCCTTTTTCCACCACGAGGTCAGCGCACGGCGGAGTCTTCCCATAGTGCGAACAGGGCTCAAGCGTCACATAGAGCGTCGCCCCCTTCGGATCTTCTGTCGCGTGAGCGAAGCAGTTCACTTCCGCATGCGGCCCGCCATATACTTCATGCCAGCCCTCGCCGATGATGCGGCCATCTTTCACAAGCGCCGCCCCGACCATCGGATTCGGACGGGTATGTCCCATGCCGCGCACCGCTAGCTCCAGCGCACGGCTCATGAATTTTCTGTCTTCATCGATACGCAAAAAATCCACCTTCCTTTCCTTCAGGGAGGTGGACAGCCAAAAAGTCTACCACTCTTCTTTCATCCGGACTCTAACCGTCGGCTCTGGGTTCTCACCAGATCTACTGCAGGACATCTGCAGCTCGTGGGCTCAGAAGATCTTTACCACCGGTGGGGAATTCCGCCCCGCCCTGAAGAGATATATTTCTACGTTTCTATTATAACAGATGACGCAAGAGGGATGCGTGGCCAGCGGCTGGTGACTGGTGACTGGTGACTAGTGGCTAGGGATGAGAAAGGAGAATACCGCTTTCCCCATATCGTCATTTCTAGCGAAAGCGAGAAATCTTTTCCGTTCGCGGTCAAGCCAAGGATGCGAGAACAACGGATAACGGGAAACGCCATGCTCCATATGAACTGGACACTACGGTGTTTCATACAGACAGATTCACACAGGAAAAAAGAAACCCGTAGCCGAAAAAAATCCCTCGGCTCCGCTCGGGATGACGATACGGGAAAAACGGACTCTCTCTCATTCCCTTTCATACCGCTGCGGAGCCAACCTCCGCCCCTTCGGGGCACCTCCTTCCAAGGGAAGGAGGTAGAATACACACTATCCCCCGAACCATAGCCTTCCCCGCGTGGGGAAGGTGGCGAGCATAGCGAGCCGGATAGGGTTCCAGCGGGATGAAAACGTGAGAGAACAACCGTCTCAAGCCTGCGATTTACGAGAGTACCCGATCGCGGCTTACCTCACATTCCCTTTCATCCCTTCCCGTAGAAGGCTGCCCCCGCGGGGCAGATCTATCCTCCGCCTTCGGCGCGCCCCTTCTTCAAGGGGCTGCTCAGCGGTCATGCAAAAGCGCGACATACGAGAATACCGCTTCTCCGCTTCTCTGCATTATAGCCTTCCCCGCGTAGGGAAGGTGGCGAGCATAGCGAGCCGGATAGGGTTCTAGGGAAACGCGAGAGAATGACCTAATCCCTAGTCACGAGTCCCCAGTCACGAATCCCCCAACCTCCCTTGCGTAAAACCCGCGTACCATATATACTAGAAAAGATAATTCTATTTTTTATTAAGGAGATGGATGTTTTGAATTTTGTTGACGCCGTAGTGGCCTTTCTGAACATTGGCATTTTCAGTACGCTGATCTGCCGCTTTACTGGAGCGAATATGGCAATGCTCGTTTTCTGTGCGCTGCTCTACATGGGAAGTGAACCGATGGAAACAGTAGGCATCATGCTGACGTACCTGGTCTTCATGCGCCTCACCATTTACACCCAGAAGCGCAAGCTGAATTTCAAGAAGCTGCAGGTCTTCAAAGGAATGCGAGTCTTTGTCCCTGTCCTGCTGATCGTGATCTCTCTCTTCCTGTATCCATTCGCAGCGCTGGCGATCTTCCTCCTGCTCTTCATGGTGGAGATCCTCGCGCAGATTAAGTCGGAGATCCCGGAGGACAGACAGCTTTCGAAGGGGGAACTCACCAAGTACATCGTGATTGGTTCTCTCCTGACCACGATCTCCATGATTGCCGTCAAATTCATCCCCGCTGCCTGGTACTATGCACTGGGCGGTGCTGTCGGTCTTTTCCTCTGCGGCTTCGTATGGTGGCTGGGACAGGACCGCGACAGACTTTCCGGCATCTGGGATACGGTCATCCTGCTCTCCTTCATCCCGCTCGGTCTCTTCGGCTTCGATATGGCGGACTGGATGGATGATATGCGCCGCAGCGTGAACCCGACCCGCATCGCATACAATCTTCCTTTCATTTTCCTGCCGGTCTTCTATGTCGGCTTCCTGATGGCGAATATCCTCTTCGGTGTCTTCTCCCTCTCCGGCATGTGCATCACCTTCTTCGGCGCACTCGGCCTGCGTCTCTTCGGCTACTATGAAATGTCCGGCAAGGGCAAGGCAAGCCTCATCGCGATCGGCTTCACCGTCCTCGGCCTCTTCCTTCTCTTCCTCACCGCGCCGGAGCCTATCGGTGTATCCAAGTATGTGGATGCTTTCCTGCCGACCAATTACTATGGCTTCAAGGGCATCCTGAATATGTTCTGAGGCTTGGTGACTGGTGACTAGTGGTTAGGGATTAGTGGCTAGGGATTAGGAAGTTTGCCTCACATTTCCCGCTACTCCGCTATACCCGATCCCAAAAGAAAACCGTCATGATCGAAAATGGTCATGACGGTTTTTGTTTGCCCAAAACAGATCGTGAAAAATATAACACGTAGTAAAAAGCGAGGCCTGATGGACCTCGCTTTCGTATCGATTTCATAAACCGATAGTATGGAGAAATGGTAAGTGGGAAAATTCGTAATTCCTAATCCCTAGCTACTAGTCACTAGCTACCAGCTATTAATCCCTACCCACTAAACAGCTACTCCCCCGCCTTCGGCTGACGATACGTGAAAACACGCTTCGGTTCCTTGCTTTCTACCTTATGATCGAGGAGATTCACATCGAGGATCGGGCAGACGCCGCAGCCATTGCAGGCCTGGTGGCGGCAGTCATGGGTGAGGATCCCCTTCTCGGCCATGCGCCATTCTTTCAGGAGGTAATCCTTCGTAACACCGCTGTCGATATGATCCCATGGTTCACATTCGTAGAAATCACGAATGCGCGCTGCGTACTCGTCGGGATCGATACCACATTCTCGGAAGCTGTCCATCCAGACGTCGAAGTGGAAAAATTCCGTCCAGCTGTCATAGGTGCAGCCTTTCTTCCATGCGGTGTAGATGGCAGAAGAGAGCTTGCGGTCGCCGCGAGCGAGGACAGCTTCGATATATCCGGTCTTCGCATCATGATAGGCGTACTTGATATGGCGGTTTGTGAAAAGGCTCTTCAGATACTGCTGTTTGCGCTCGATCTCCTCTACGCTGCACTGCGGCATCCACTGGAAAGGGGTAAAAGGCTTCGGGACGAAGCTCGAGACGCTGACGGTGATACGCAGGTCATAGCGCCCCTTGATCTCATGATAGAGCTCGTGGATGCGGTTCGCCAGATCGGCGATGCCCTTCAGGTCTTCATCCGTTTCCGTTGGAAGGCCCATCATGAAGTAGAGCTTCACCTTTTTCCAACCATTTTTGAAGGCATTCGCACAGGCGCCCATGATGTCTTCCTCCGTGACGCCCTTATTGATGACATCGCGCATGCGCTGCGTACCGGCTTCCGGTGCCAGCGTGAGACCGCTCTTTCGGACCTGCTGGATCTTTTTCGCGATGTCGATGGAGAAGCTGTCGACACGCAGTGACGGGAGACTGACGCTCACGCGCTTGTCTTTGAAATTTTCCAAGAGGTGATCAACGAGCTCTGGCAGGCAGGAGTAGTCTGCCGAAGAGAGGGACATGAGGGAAATCTCATTATAGCCCGTATTCTTGATCAGGGTATCTGCGATCTCCTGCAGTCTCTCTTCACTCTTCTCGCGCACAGGGCGGTAGATCATCCCCGCCTGGCAGAAGCGGCATCCGCGGCTGCAGCCGCGGAACATTTCCAAGACGGCACGATCATGCACGATCTCGATATGCGGGAGGATCGGCTTGTCATCGATGTGGACATGGTCGACATCACGGATGACACGCTTCTTCACAGGGAACTGGGCCGCTTCGTCGATGGGACGGATGCTGCGGAAGACGCCATTCTCATAGTAAGAGACCTCATAGAGGGACGGCGCATAGCAGCCATCGATCTGAGCGAGACGGCGGATCGCCTCTTTGCGGCCGCCGGGCTTCCCTTCCGCTTTCCATGCTTTCACGATATCCACCATCTCTCCGATGGCTTCTTCGGATTCTCCGATAAAGAAGATGTCGAAGAAATCAGCGACCGGCTCTGCATTGTACACACAGGGGCCGCCGGCGACGACGAGAGGATCATCGTCGCTGCGATCCTTCGCCCAGACAGGAATACCTGCCATGTCGATCATGTTCAGGATATTCGTGTAGCACATTTCATACGGCATGGTGAAGCCAAGTACATCGAAGTCCTTGACCGGGCATTTGTTTTCAAGAGAAAAGAGAGGAATATGCTTCTCTCTCATCATCGCTTCCATGTCCACCCATGGCGCATACACGCGCTCTGCCAGCGCATCCTCTCTGGCATTCAGGACACTGTAGATGATCTTGAGTCCCAGATGGCTCATGGCGACTTCGTAGACATCAGGGAATGCCAGCGCCACTTTCACCGGGATCTCATCGTGGTTCTTCACCACGCTGTTCCACTCTCCGCCAATGTAGCGGGCAGGCTTCTGGATATGCATCAGCCATACGGGATCGATAGTTACACGGTTCATTTGATACTCCTAAAATAAATGGGGTTACAGGTTTGTGGTTGTATTGGTTCAATGGGTTTAAGGTTCAGGGTTGTGGTGCGGCACATAAAAATATAGAAGCGCCGCTGAGTATGAAGAGACTTCCCCTCTAGGGGAAGGTGCCCCAAAGGGGCGGATAGTGTGACTGTGGTATGAAAGAGCAATGATCAGATGTCTAATAGTTCCTAGTCTCTTAGTCTTCAGTCAATCAAACATCAATTTCTTTCTTCTTAAATAGATATTCATCAAAAGCCCGACGCAGAGAAGATTCATGAGGAGAGCCGAGCCGCCATAGCTCATGAAAGGCAGCGGAATGCCGGTGACAGGCATAATGCCGAGGGTCATGCCGACATTGATGAAGATCTGGAAGAGCCACATGGAAAAGATCCCACAGGCGAGCAGGCTGCCGAAGGCATCCCCCGAAGAGCGGGAAATCATAAGTGTCCTGTATAAAAGAACGAAGAATAAAAAGAGAACAAAAATGGCTCCGACGAAGCCCAGCTCTTCCCCAATGACGGAGAAGATGAAGTCAGTATGATTTTCCGGGAGGAAATTCAGCTGGCTCTGCGTGCCTTCGAAAAGGCCCTGCCCGATGAAACCGCCGCTGCCGATGGAAATCTTCGACTGGATGACATGGTAACCGGAGCCATACGGATCGACGTCCGGATTGAAAAGGACGAGGATACGCATCTTCTGGTAGCTGTGCAGGACAAAGAACCAGATGAACGGGAAGACCACGACGAATGCAAGAAAAGCGCGTTTCACGAGCTGCATCTTGAGCCCGGAAATATAAAGCATGCCGAAGGTGATGGCCGCGAAGACAAGGCTCGTACCAAGGTCTGGCTGGATGAAGATCAAAAGTGTCGGAAGTGCCATCATCCCTGCGACAGGCAGAAGACTCTTCCATGTCTGGAAGCCGGATCTGTCATGCGCCATGAGCCTTGCCAGACAGATGATCATGATGATTTTTGCAAATTCGGAAGGCTGCAGCGTGAAAGGGCCGAGCTGGATCCAGCGCTGCGCCCCGAGCGCACTCGTCCCGGCGAATTTGACGACCAGAAGCAGGATCGCATTGATGCCATAGAGGATGGGCACGAAGCGATAGAGTTTCCTGTAGTCAAAATAGAGTGAGCCCCCGGCGATGATCAGACCGCCGACAAAGAAGATCCCCTGCTTTATGACGAAGTCATACTGCCCCGGTTGTCCATCCATATTCGCATGAGTGGCACTCGCAATGATCAGAAGACAGATGACGCCAAGGCCCAGGACAGCCATCAGCAGCGTGCTGTCGATGCGCCGCCAATATCGAATGAGATTCATTCTGCTATCTCCTCCTCTGCCATTTATACGAGCGGCTGCCCGAGTGCCAGGAAAGGCCGGCCGGCACCGTCTTCACAGGTGTCTTCTCCCGCTCATTCTCCGCCTCCGCTCTCCGAAGCAGCTTCTTCCAGCGCGGAAGCGGGATCTGTTTCTCTTCTTTGTACGATTTCCAGAAAAGAGCGAGTGCTTCTCCGAGCGCCCCTTTTTCGGAAAAATCCGAAAGCTCTCCCTGATGCGCGAGACGGTCTGCCTCCTCCGTATACGGGATGATGGCAGAGACGGACTCTTCATCGAGGGTCTCTAGCATATCCGTCAAGGATATCTGCGTATCCCCCGAGAGGGAGAACTGGTTCAGCACATAGGTCATGTACCGCTTGCGCGGTCCCGTCATGAGACGCTCTGCATTCCGCTTCGAGGCCCAGGACGGCGCCACGACAAGGAACATATGATCCGAGAGATGCTCCGCAAAGCGGATGCCCTCTCCTCGCCCCGCCGGACAGTCGAGGAGGATGTAGTCATACTTATCCTCCACATCTTCCAGCACGGTATCCATCGCCGCAGGAAAGACGGTCTCCCATGTATCATTCTGCGCCGCCGGCAGGAAATCCAAATGGTCATTCACTTCCAGAATGACATCCTTCGCAAAGCAGCGGCCTTCCGCCAGATCCATCACATGATAGAAGCACTCATTTTCCAGCCCCAGCACGAGATCCATATTTCTCATGCCCATATCCCCATCGATGAGGAGCACCTTCTTCCCCTTCCGGGAGAGGAAGATCCCCAGAGCAGCGGTGAGGAGCGTCTTCCCCACGCCGCCCTTACCGGAAGCAAAGGATACGATCTCAGCCATTCTTTTTGCCTCCTGCCTTTGCCTCATCCGCTGCCTTCAGCTTTGCCGGCGAATAATCTCCGATATGGAAATAGGCATCCATCATCTTCTTGACGACCGGTGCCGCGGACTCCGAGCCGAAGCCGCTGTGCTCGAACATGCACAGGATCACGACCTCCGGCTTGTCGAAAGGCGCATATGCCACGAACCAGCCGTTATCGAGACCATTCGTTTCCGCCGTACCAGACTTACCGGCGATCGAGATCGGATAATGTTCGAAGATCTGTCCGCCTGTCCCATCCTTGCTCATGACCATCCGAAGTCCTTTGTGGATCGCATCAAGCGTATCCTTAGATACCGGAAGCGTCCCCACCTTCTCCGGTGAGAAGATCTTGAGCGGTGTCCCATCCAGCTGATCGATGCGGTTCACAAGGTATGGCTGGTAGCGGAAGCCGCCATTGGCGATCGCCGAGTATACCATCGCCATCTGCAGCGGCGTCGTCAGCGTGAAGCTCTGTCCGATCGCGGCATCCATCGTCTCCCCGAGGTACCAGTCCTGCTTGAAAACTTTCTTCTTGTAGGCTTCGCTTGCGATATTGCCGTCCGATTCACCGGCAAGGTCGATGCCTGTCGTTTTTCCAAGACCGAATTCCTCCGCCATATGGGAGATGCGGTCGATGCCTGCACGGCGTCCCATTTCATAGAAATAGACATTGTCCGACTTTTCGATCGCTTCATAGAAATTGATCCATCCGAAAGCTTCGCCCCCAGAGTTTCTCTTATCGACGAGCCAGTGCCTGCCGTTATCAAAAATGCGTTCCTCCGGTGTCGTCACCTTCGCTTCGAGTGCTGCCGCACCCGTGATGACTTTGAAGAGCGATCCGGGCGGATACATCGACTGGATCGTGCGGTTCTGCATCGGATGATTCTTATTATTAACGATCTCATTCCAGTCTTTCGAAGAGATCCCCTTGCTAAAGCGGTTCGGATCATAGCTCGGCCAGCTAGCCATTGCGAGGATCGCTCCACTATTCGGATCGACAGCCACTGCGGAAGCCCCCGTCGGCATGACACCGCCATGGACGAGCGTCTTCACCTGTGCTTCCATCGCGTCCTCTGCCGCTTTCTGCAGATTCGCATCCAGCGTCAGACGCACACTGTTTCCCGTGACAGACGGCGTACCACCCACATAGCGGACAGGCTGACCCGATGCATTGACCTCGACCGTCTTCGAGCCATTCTTGCCTTCGAGATAATTGTTATAGCGGCGCTCAAGGCCCGCACGACCGATCAGTGTCGTGGTCTTGTACGGATTTCCTTCCGCGTCCCTGTCATCCGGCCCCGCTTCGCCGACATAGCCAAGGACCTGCGCCCCCGCATTGCCCAGCGGATACACGCGCAGCGGATTCACTTCGATTTCGATGCCGGGGAATTCATCCTTCTTCTCTTCGATCTGCGTCGCGACATCGATGCCGACATCGTTTGCCAGATAGATCGCTCCGAAGGCCAGCTTATTGTCTTCGATCTTTTTCTTGATATCGGAAGTCGGCACATGAAGAAGCTGCGACAGGCGGCTGAGCGCCTCATCCGACAGCGTATTCCCCTTGCGATCGACCGGCATGACGACGCTGTATGCCGAGCGCGAGCCCGCAAGGATCAAGCCATTTCTGTCATACATGACACCACGCATCGCCTGCATGGGAAGATAGCGGATGCGGTTCCCATCCGCTTCTTCTTTATAATACCCGCCCTGAATGACCTGCATATAGAAAAGACGCAGTCCCAGGACGAGCAGGAGGAAGATCGCCGCATAGATCATACGCGCATAGCGGGACTCCTCCGTATTTTTCAAAAGCCCACTGAGAATCGAGGGCACATGCTTATTCACCACTTCGGTTCTCCCTCCCGTTTCATGGCCCATAGCGGCCTGTGAAGAAAGAGCACGGCTGCTCCATTCATGAAGGTGGTGCTCATCACAAAGTACAGGATATAAGAAATCGAGAAGACATGGCTGCCGGCTGCCAAAAGCACCAGCCATGACAGCAGCGCATAAAGGAGCGAGGCCAGCGTCATCGCAAAAAGCGAAATATACCAGTGACGGTTGTAGCGCTTCCTGCCCAAAGCGAGATACAGCGCTGCGATCGCCAGGTATGGCAGGAGGTGCAGTCCGAAAAGATTTCCCGTCACAAGATCCGTAAGGAGCCCGCCCACGAGCGCAAGCGTCATCGCCGTCTTGTTGTCAAAGATCAATGTCGCAAGGACAATGACGACCAGCCACAGATCCGGCTGATGCAGCCCCGAGAAAAAGAATGGCATCACCGAGGACTGCACAAGAAAAACGAGAAAGCTCAAAAAAGCCAGTGCATAGCCACTCATTCCTTCTCACCTGCCTGATGTTTATTGGGATTCATCGGCGGTTCCTTCTTCGGCGGCTTCACCAGGATACTCTCTGGCGTCGCCCTCTGGATATGGTCCGTGATGATGAAGACCTCCTCCAGATGAGAGAAATCAGCCGCCGGAACAATGCGTGCCACCTGCGTGCCGCCGATGGAGTCGACATCCACCTGCTCGACAGTACCGATGACCATCCCCTTCGGATACACCCCGCCATAGCCGGATGCCACGATGGTATCCCCCTTGATGACATCAGCCTCACGCGGCAGATTCACGAAAGAGAGCTTGCCCGGCTCACTGCTGTTTCCGGAAACCATCGCCACCACGCGCGAGGCCGGACGCGCAACGATACCGCCCACCGATGTACGCGGATCCAGAAGGAGCTGCACACGTGCAGAATTCTCATACACTTCACTCACAAAGCCCACAAGCCCCGTCGGGACGATGACAGGCATATACTTCTTGATGCCGCTGTCACTGCCGCGGTCCACGACCAGCGTCTGTGTCCATCCCCCATAGTCGCGGGTGATGACAGAAGCCCCCGTCAGGTGGTACTGTTTATAGCCCTGCTTGAACGAAAGGAGACTCTTCAGTCGGATATTCTCCGCAAGGATCTCGCTGTACTGAGCCTGCTCCGCGCGAAGACTTTCATTTTCCTTCCGAAGCGCATCCAGCTCGTTCCAGTTCTCCCACACGCCCGAAAGTAAGTCAAGCCCCTGTGTGAAAGAAAGCGCCGTCCTGCTCGCGGTATAGTTGAAAGGAGCTGCACCGATAGAGAGCGGCTGCGAAATGAAAGGGATGTACTCCCTATGCCGCCAGAACCAGCCGCATGCGCCCATGAAAACAAAGAGGGCGACCGCGGCGGCCATCTTTTTTCTGCCAAAGAAAATCACGATCAAGCGCCTCCGTAATATTTTTCACCGTTCTCGATGAGAAGCGGCAGATCCTTATACATGCCAAGAGCCTGATAGCAGCCCATAGCCAATACCTCCCCCGGCAGAGCCGGTACGAAGACCGGCATATGAAGCTCTCCGGCGAGCCAGTCCTTCAGCCCGTCTAAAAGCGCACTGCCGCCGGAAAGAAGCAGACCATTCTTCAGAAGATCGCCCGCCATCTCCGGCTTCGCCTCGCGAAGGACACGGCGGATGAGCTTCAGAACAGGCTGCAGGATGCGCTGCATCACCGGTCTTAATTCCTCCGTGGAAAGCTCCACCACCACTTCCACGCCATCACGGATCCTGCGCCCGCGGATAGTGAATGTCGCCTGCCCATCCGCCGCTTTGAGAGAGATCACTTCACTCTTCAGCTTCTCCGCCTGATCCAGCCCGATCATGATCTGATACTTTTCCTGCAGATACTGGCAGATCCCCTTATCGATATGATGCCCGCCGAAAGGGATCCCCTCCTGCGTGACGATCCCTCCGCAGCTGTAAAGCCCCGCATCAGCGACATCACGCCCGATGACAAGAGAAAAGATCACAGACGGTGCCAGCATATCCTTCCCCGCCCCGATAGCCGCAGCCGCCGGCGAAGGAAGAAGGTACACATGCTGCGCACCGGCGTGGATCAAAGCATCCACCAGCGCATGCCGCGTGACCGAGCTCGTCTCGCCCGGAATGGAGATCATCACCGTCGGACGCGACACCGCATGATGAAGCGATTTGCGGATAAAAAAACGAAGCATCGCCCTCGTCATATCATAATCAGCGATGACGCCATTCTGTACCGGCCACTCCAGAGAAATATTCTCCGGCGCCTTGTGGTAATGAATGAGCGCCTCCGTGCCAAAGCCCAGTACATGGCCGTCGATGTTATCCACCGCGACCGTACTCGCTTCAGCAAGGATCACTTTATTTTCCCGGTAGATACGGACTTGGGACGAGCCCATGTCCATACCGATCCAGTTCGATAGTCCTCGAAACATTTTCATGGTAAACCCTCACGATATATAAAGGCCGGTACAGAGCTCCCCACGGTCAAAGACCTGTGAGATACAGCGAAAATCCGCGGCGCATCCTGAAGCGCAGCCCCTGTCTCTGTCCGATGTATTCAAATGAAACGTCTTATTATTATAGCATGTTTACCATGGAGAATACAGTAGAAAGAGACGGTTTGGAACCACCACATCCAAGGAAATATACGATGACGAGCCATCGGACTGTGATCAGAGATTTGCTGCTAAAGCAAAGAAAAAGGCATGATAAAAAGCCGGGGCATGCCGCCTCGGCTTTCTGACCTCCTCAAAGGTCGATTTCCCCCATGTATTACCCCACCTTCATGGGTGTAACTGGACGAATTTTATTTTGTCCGATAAGATCGGAGAAATTCTGGTGCGTCTAGAGGGATTCGAACTCTCGACACCTGGTTCCGGAGACCAGTGCTCTATCCACTGAGCTATAGACGCTTAACAAGCGTTATTATAGCATATGGAAAGAAAATAAGGAAGAGGAAAAGATGTCTCGCTTTTGCCCGACAGGACGATACGAACCAGATCCCGCTCTCCTCCAGTACCGGATCCTTCAAAACTATTTTTCTACAAATACTCTCGGGATGCGCTTCAGGTCACACATGATTTCATGCGGGATGGTCTCAGCCGTAGCAGACACTTCATCGACGGTGATTTCTTCCTCACCCTGCTTGCCCATGAGGATGACTTCATCACCGGGACGGACTTCGTCATCGCAAGCGACCATGAATTGATCCATGCAGATGCGGCCGACGATCGGGCAACGCTTGCCATTGATGAGGACGACACCCTTATTGGAAAGGCTTCTGTGCCAGCCGTCCGCATAACCGATCGGGACAGTCGCAGTCTTCATATCCTCTTTGGCGACATAGGTACCGCCGTAGCCGATGGCTTCGCCCTTATGCAGGATCTGGACATGGGTGACATGGCTCACGACGCTCATCGCATACTTGAGGTCGAGCTTGTTCGTCATGACGTCCGATGGCTGCGGCCCATAGATGATAATGCCAGGGCGGGCAAGGTTATGCCAGCTTCTCGGGATATCAATGACACCAGCACTGTTGGCGGAGGAGATCACGAAGTTTTCATCGACCGGCATGTAGGAGATCGCTTCATCGAAGCGGTCGAGCTGCTTCAGTGCGGCATCCTTCTCCTTGTGGTCCGCTGTCGCCATATGGGTGAAGGTGCCATGTGCGTGGATGTGCGGATAGGCTTCGAGCTTTTTGAGGAGCGCAGGTACGTCCTCCGGATGAGTTCCGATGCGGTTCATGCCCGTATCGATCGGCAGCATGACTTCGATCGTTTTCTTCGAAACAGCCGCGATGGCTTCCAAGGCGTCAAGATCGACGGTATCATCGATCGGCATGATGAGGTCTTTATTCACACCGATAGGCATATCCTCCGGCAGCGGCAGTCCCAGTACATAGATCGGGCAAGTGAATCCGGCGTCGCGCAGCTCCGCTCCTTCTTCCACGCGGGCAACAGCAGCAGCAACGTAGCCTTCCTCGAGGGCGATGCGCAGCGTTTCCTTCGCGCCATGCCCATAGGCATTCGCCTTCACGACAGCGAGCACATTCACTTCCTTCGGCAGATGCGCGCGGATGACCTTGAGATTGTGACGAAGCGCATTCAGATTGATTTCCATGTAAGAAACCGGCATTTGTATTCCTCCCATTCTTTTCTGCCGTCGGCAGAAATGAAAAGCACCGCGCCAAAAGCATCAGGGCGATGCCTGATACTTTGAAGCCTCGGTGCTTCCTTTTATTTTTATGCATCTATCATACCGCGATTGGAAGGAAATGGCAATGGGACCCTTAAGAAAACAAGCTTCCCGCAAGCGGGATCCATGCCAGTGTCAGGAAGCCATAGAAAAGCAGCCCAGCCGCCAATCCCACGATAGCCCCATTGATACGAATACCTTCCAGCTCATGATGCACTTTCGACTCGATGAATTCATTCAGTTCCTCTTCCCGAAAGCTTTCCAACACTTCTATCATGGACCATGATAAGAAACCATGCTCATAGGTGATGATCTCTGCGATCAAATCTCTTCCGATAGTGTCCAGCTTCTGTCTAAATTCTGAGTCTTCTGTAAAAGAAATACTTTGCTCTATAGCTGGTTTCAATTTTTCTGCCAAAACTGGCACACCCCAATGATGCTGAAAATCAGAAATCCCCTCGTCGATCCGTTTTTCCAAAGGGAAGGAAGCGAAGAGACCCCGCCCAAATTCCTGCAGCGCCTCCAACGCAGCCGGTTCTTGCAGGAAACGAGCGATCAGAAAATCCCACTGTGACAAAAGCTCCTGATGAAACGGATTGTCCTCCCTTTTCCATGCTTCCATTTCTTCGGCTAAAGCATCCAATGCCGCCTCAGCCAACTGGTCATAATCGATCGCGCCAAACCATTTACCGAGCGTATAGCCGATAGATCCCAAGAAACCTTTCTCTTCCCGGTCGCCTGCCTTTCTCAGCTGCTCTGCCAGTTTATGTCGAAGGGATGGTTCCTCGATTTTCCGTTTTCCCTCCTCCAAAAGACGAAGAAGCCATTTTTCCCGATTCATCTCCTGCTGTAACCGCCCTTGCGCGAAAGAAATAAAAACAGGCAGCCATTTCTGCGATTCACTCCGTCCCCAAGTGGCTATTTCTTCTCTATGGCTAGACAGAAATTCCACTGCATAGGTGGCTCCCTTCACTGCCAATGTTTGAGAAATAGTTTCTCTATGACTGATAAGCCATGGAAGACATAGATCCATCAAGGAAAGACGGGATATCTTTGCCAGCAAATTCTTCGGGCTCAAAAGGCTCTGATTCATCTCTACCACTTTTTGAATAATCCGATCCCGGTTGTCAGGAACGAGCGGCTTGATAGGGAGAAAATGTTTTCGAAAGAGTGCCTCTACGGCAATGAAATCTGCTGCGCATCCGATACAGCAGGACTGGGCCATGAAATAAACTAGGTCTGCCCAATACGTGCCCTGCCAGGGACTTCCCTCTTTGAGCCAAAGAGAAAATAGCAGAAAAAGCAGTGAAAAGAAACAAATCCCATTGGCCGTTTTATATCGTTTCATTTCTACGCCTCCTTATATTACGGTTGATGGTTGTCAGTATGCATAAAAATCCAAGAGTAAATTTGACAACTATTGCATCAGTGTTTCCCATAGGAGTGATACAGCAAAAAAGGCCGCTCCCAAGAAAGCTCCCCACAGAGAACCATTGATACGAATGGCCGCCACATCTTCAGATACAGATTTTTCTGCCAAGGACGCCATCGTCCGGCCATCATAACCAGCCAAAGCCTTCTCCACCACCGACGCCGCCATGCGATGCATCCATCCCACATGCGGCCGTACCAGACGTAAGAAGAAGGCATCGAAATCCCGCCGCTTCTCCTGAGCAGAAAGCTGTCCGTCTATCAAAGAAAGTAAAGCCTCTGCCAACCGATGCGCCAGTGGCTCTTTCTTTTCCTGCCACAAGGAAATGAACCAATTCCGCCCTTTCCCAGACAATAAGCGACGAATCAACTTCTGCGCAGCACCATTGACCTGCCGCTTCCAAGCCTCATTGGTCTCTAGCTGGACGATCATTGCATCATAGGCTTCTCCCATCTTTTGGCGAAGCTCACTTTCCGGATCCGTCAAAGCCTCTGACAAGTACAACATCTTTTCCTGCACCTTTTTTACCATCTCTGCATCCCGATCTTCTACCGCATCCCGGAAGAGGGAATGAAGCCAGCCCTTATCATTATATTTCCGCCAAGCCAAAAGATAGACTCGCTGGATTTCTTCCTGCGTCACCTCAGCCTGCAGAAAGCCCTTCACCTCGGCCGCCAAAGCCTCCGTCAAAAGCTCCTTCTTCGGATAATCGCGGAATGCCGCCATCACCTTGGCCATATGCCCTGCCCAGTCTATATCTGCCGCTTTTCTCTCGATCGCCTCACTGGACATCGTCCATAACGATTCCGCAGGAAATACAGTCAGCACCATGTGAATCACATCCGCTGCCAGCTTCTCCGTCAGATTCCTATGAACTGTCAGCCAGTGAGCCACCACATCAGAAGGCACATGTTGCCGGAGGATCTCCGACAGCCGTCCCTTGGTCAGAAGCTCATTCACCACCATATCCTTCGCGATGGATACAATCATGTCTCGATTTCGAGCAATCAAATCCGTCCGCCAGGAAATTCCCAGCGGTCTCCGAAATAAAGACGTCACGCCGAACCAGTCCGCAAAACCTCCTACCGCCGCCGCAAAAGACATATGAAACACCCCTGCGAGCCACGGGCTCTCCCCCTGAAACGGAGCTGCCCCTAAGGTAAGAACCACAGAGCTCGCCAGTATACCGTCAGCAAGCCATCGTTTTTTCAAAGAAATCACTACCTCCGATTAGGGAAACACTGATTAAATCGTTATCAGATTTTACTCTTGAACTTTTATGCATAGCGAGGAATAGCCTGACGAGAATAGCAAGCTATTTAAGGAAGGGTATGACGAAGCTATGTATAAAAATTCTTGTAAAATCGGACTCTGCGATTTAATCAGCGTTCCCTTAGATATCACCGGGGAAACGCTGAATAAATCGTAGAATCAGATTTCATCAGAGTTTCCCTAGTATGCAGTATACACCGATGCATATATTATTGTTCATTGTTTGCACCTGACAACCAGTTACCACTTATCGATCCATTTTTCCAATTCATCCAAGGAATCAATAATAGAATCACAAGCCTTTTCCGTCACCGTATAGGCTTTATCCAGCGTATCCACTAAGGTATCTGCCGTTTCCGCCAATTTCATCACAGCAGCTTCCTGCTCCTCTGGTGGCAGCTGCTCTATTTCCTGATCCACATACTCTCCCACCTTGTCTAATAATTGATCCAACATGGATGGCTCTTCCTCTGCCTGTTTCTCTTCCACCATCTTGGCATAAAATTGCTCTGCCCACTGTTGTAATGCTTTACTCGCCATACCATTCGCGTCATCCCTATTTCCAAATGGAATTTCAGGAAGATTGTTTCCATTGTCATTCATCTTATCTCCTCCTTATGAAATACATTTTCAGCTGTCTATACATCAGCTTTTCTTCTAGTATATCCAAGAGGTTGGACAAGAAATGGGTATGAAACATATTTCTTTGAAAAATTTTGATGAAATAAAAAATGTTGCTAAACATCCGGCACACACCAAACATTCAACAACATTTTCTGTTATAACCCATAGTGATTAAATATTTCCCCATAAAATTTTATGATAAAGCATCATATTTTTTATGCTTATATAGCTCTATTTTTTTGATGCCACTCCTCTCATTCCAAATTTTAGTTTTTTCCAAAACCGTAAATTGCATCTGCTTCTGACTATAATCATATGTACCTTCAGGAAAGATAGAATTGACATAATACCTAGTATGATTTTGTACGAAAAAAGAAAATAGAATTAACTCATTCTCTATGTGTCCCTTTGCCAAATAATTTGCCATAATTTTAGTGGCAAAAGATACTTTCCTTCTATCATACAAAAAGAATTGCGTTTGGTTACTATCCAATACTTTTTCAAAAATGCACAAAGCATGCAACCGCTCTTCAACTTTATAAAAATTCTGATCCTTAGAAAAAGACGACACAGAAATTGTTCCACGCAGAATATGGTCTAATACCCACTTACTGGTCTGCTGCTGAAACGGATATCGTTGTTTCAATTTATGTAACCCAGCCAGATGATAAAAATTATCTGCCCTAAAAGCAATTTCAATGGTATGGGCTTTCCCTTTTCTCCCTAAAACCACCTGATATTCAACGGTCATTAATTCTTGATACGCCCTAGCCGCTAATTGCAAAATATCAGCTTCCATAAAATAACCTCACTAAAACAAAATGGACGCTACTGAGAAAATAGCGTCCATTTTGCAATTCGCTATTTTTTATGTCTGCACATGACATGCATAAGTCAGGTTGAGGTATAAATAGCTAAACCCTACACAAGGCTACGCTGAGTCCCGCTTCCTGACACGCTTCTCAGCATCAACACCCATACTGACACACTCTGTTGCCAGTTCTCTACGTATAGAATATTCTATTTTCTCTATTTTGTCAAAGCTTTTCTTCCCTCTAAAAAATAATTTTTCAGCTATCTGTATATCAACTTTCAGTATATGGTAGCAGATTAGACAAGGAATGGGTATGGGAAATATTTCTTTGCATAGTTTTATTGAAATAAAAAATGTTGGTTGTTAGCCGCGAGATGCTAACAACCAACATTCCATCTACAAATACAACCTACGGCTATAGAAACTGCGGTCAAAATATATTCTCACAAGACAAGTTTTCCTATTGTTACCCTTCTTCTATTTCTTTCAGCAGGGCCTGTAAATGCTCTTCGGCCTCCTCTTCTTCATCACCATGACAATCAACCACCTTCTGATACCATTCGATAGCTTTTTCACGATTTGCCTGAACGCCTGCGCCATATTCATAAGACTGAGCCAAGAAATACATCGCGTCTTCAGAACCTTCTTCGGCTCCTTTGCTGTACCATTCAAAAGCTTTTTCCGCCTGTTCCTGTCTGTCATACATCATCGCAATGAGTAAAGCAGCATCTCCTACCGCCGTTCCATGCTGTGCATAAGCCGTCTGGTACCACTCCATTGCCTTAGCCTGGTCCTCAGAAGATGCATCATCTCCATCATAGCACAAGCCAATGTCTATCATAGCTTCATCGTACCCTTCATTGGCACTCTTCTTTGTCCATTCCCGCTTCATTTCATCATTTTCTTCATCAGAATAAATCCTAGCTAATTGATAGGCTGCATCTCCCGCTATCATTCCATGAAGGTTGTAAGCTTTTTCGTACCACTCCATTGCCTTTTTCAGATCTTTAGACACACCTCCTCCATTGCGATAGCGATTAGCCAAAGAACACATGCACCAATCTAATCCTTCTTCTGCCCCTCTACGATCCCAAGCAAAAGCGGTTTCCCAATTTCCCTGTTCATCATATATGCATCCTAAGCGAAAAGCAGCATGTCCAGCCACTTCTCCATGACATTCATAGGCTTTCTGGTACCATTCTATAGCCTTATCTTGATTTTCAGTGACACCTTTTCCATTCTCATAGCACTCAGCTACATAATACATAGGCCAGCCATATCCTTCTGCTGCCCACTTAGCACTCTGCTGGAATTTTTTATCATAATCTCCCAGCGCCTCATAAAGCAACCCAAGACTTTCTACAGCATCCGATACATGATCCCCTTGCATTTGGGCCAGAACCTTATCCCACTGAACGGCTTTATTCAGATTTTTTCCAATATTTCGCTCACCCCAATACGAATTTGCCAAATCATCCATTGCCCGCCAATACCCAGCTTTCGCAGCTTTTTCAAGCCAATACTCTGCCTCTTTAGCTACATCCAAATGACACAAAGAAACATCGGTGAGATGATCCAAATTGGTCAAAGCATCACCTAATTCATCTTGTGCCGCCACATCTCCGGCCTGTGCCAAAGGAAATACCTTGGGAATGACAGCCTGCACTATATCTTCCTGAATGTTTTCTTCCTCATAAGCCAAATTCAGCTGACACAGCACTTCTCCTTTTTCTGCGCCTTCATGATGATACTGGAAGCCTAATGTTTCATTCACCGGTAGGCCAGCCCATCCTTGACGATGATATTCCCCCAAGAAATATAAAGCTCTGGGATTTCCTGTCTTTGCCAATTCCTGAAATAGCGGATAAGCCTCCGTAACATGGTCTCGTACAAAGAGAGATACCGCGGTGTTTAATGTTTCATCTCCCGTCAAAGATATTGACATACTATTTTCTTTTTTGCTCATGTTATTCTCCTCCTTATAAAATACATTTCCAGCTGCTTTGTATACCAGCTTTTCTTCCAGTATACCAATGAGAATGGATAAAGAATGGGTATGGAAAATATTTATTGAAATTATATGAAGTCATCAAAAACATGTTGCTGAGTATCTGTCCTAAGCTGAATACTCAACAACATTTTACTAATAAATAATCAAATGCTATATATTACCATTTTTTCAGTGGATTTTCTCTAGCCCCATTGCAGATATCTTTGAAATAGGCGTCACGACTTCGTTGTTTTTCGGTCAGTGGTATGGAAGCAACCGTTGTTGATTCTGGTACCTCTTGAGAGTTCCTAATTTCCTTGATGGTATCCTTCTTTTCAGAAAATGCCGATTCAGGCGTCAATAGCCCCTCCAAGTTTCCTGACAATTCTGCGGGGCTTAGGATATACTGATCCCCTGCCGAATTATCCATCGGGAATCCCACTTTGAGGCAAATTCCTTCATCCAGTTCCTTACCCTGCCAAATCCAATGGGCTGCACCTGAAGCATACCTTTGACAAAAATCACGAAGCTCTTCATAACTAAAGGAAAGAGCCTCTTTGACTTCTGGAAAAGCGACGGATTCCTCCTGATCAGAAATTACAAGGATTCCCCATGCACCAGTCCTTTCATCTTCCTGTAAATGCCGGAAAATCGCCTTAAAACTTTGATCAGACCAAGGAGTTTCTGTTTCTCCATCTAGTCGAATCGGTTTCCAGGTCCCTGTTTTCCCTTCTCGATAGTAAGTGCGAAACATCTTCCCTTGTTTCAAAATTCCAATATACCCCTCAGTCATGTTTCTATCTCCTTTTATTGTTTATCCTGCATAAAATCATTGATATGCGTGACTTTTACATTCAAATCCGCATCAGACAAATCAGGAAATTCTTTATGCAGTGCCTCTTTAAGAGAATCATATACAGCCATCTGCTCTTCCATAGTAGCTTTTCCATCCATATAGTTAGAAAAACTTTCTGTACTATTTATCCCGCGTTCTTTCATTCCATCCAATGTGTTTTTGATTCCTTCATTAGACATTTTGCCACTGTTTACTATTTTCTCTGCCTCTTTCAAGAAATCAACGGTTATCTCCATCCCAGATTTTTCTTCCAAACCTTTTATATAAAGGGCACAGCCGAGAGCCCCATAACCTATTTTTTCCACTTCGGAAAGATTTTTTAATCTTTCTTGATCTACTTGAATATCTTTATGCAAATGATTGATATACGCTTGGATAGAATCGAAATCCTCCGGTTTTTCTCTACTTTGCTCTACCTTCATCCCCATTTCTTCTGGCCGTTCTCCAGCAATTCCCACGTCACTAATAATTTGTCGAATCCAATCAAAAATTCCAGGTTTTCTATCAGCCATTATATCTACATTTCTTATCAAACTCTCGGCGAATGATCCGATACCGCCTAGAATTTTACCACCAATGCTACTACAAATACTTCCTACTGTACTAATTGCACCACTAGCAAAACTTCCAATAGCGCCTAAGGCTGCACTTATAACCCCAAACATTGCCATTTCCTCCTTTGGAAAAGATACTCATTTTATACTTTTGTCAATAAAGCCTACAATAAAAATGGTTCAGTTGATGGTTATCAGTTAAGATTAACAATAGACAACCGTCAACAAATCCTCATTACAAGCAAGTATTCCGATTCACTATCCCATAACGATTTAAATCAGTAGTTTCTATAACCTTCAATGCTTCTTCTCCCTTCAGATAGGACGTGAAGAAAGTCACCAGCAAGCCATTCAGTGCAGATCGATCAGAATCGGAGTAAGACTTCCCGTAGGTATCAAGCAACCAATTAACTACCTCATCTACTGACCACAGTCCTGCAGCATGTACTTGTTTCCATAAGTTCCCATAGGCTGCATTATAACCGTTATTCTGCGGAGCGACTAAGCGGCAATTCCAATATTGCAGCATCCTAGCCGGTATTTTTTCGATAGCAAACTGCACTGCTTTCCTTACCGTTTCTGCATCTCCTTCCAACAGGGTCTTAGGAAATGGTAAGAAGGTAAAACGACCTTTTTCTTGTTCTTGCTGGTAGTAATCCATAACAGTCTGTGTCAATTCTGCATCAGCCAAAGGTTTCTTTGACGTATCTGTATCATGACCGACTTTCACCAAGACCGCTTTTTCATAGCCGTCAGAGAAAACCACCGCCTGACCAGTGAGCAAGCTAGAAAGGAACCGCTTCTGGTCGCTGTCCAATGCCATGGTATTTCCCACCGCTTCCTTATCGTCTTGGGCAAAAATACGATGAATAATTTTAGTATTTGTGTTTTTAAGCACATCCGGTGCCATCTTATTCGGAATTTGGTCTACGATAATGAGACTTTCCCCATATTTACGGATTTCAGCCAGCATATCTGAGAAAGTTTCCACGCCCATTTTCTTATTGAGGCCATCTCCTGGCTGCCAGCGACTTAAAAGTCGATGGGCTTCTTCTACCAACATGATATGAGCATGTTCCTTGCCATCCTTCGTGAATCTTTCTCGAATGGCTTCATTGAACGCAGCTAGAATGAACCCCATGATGAGTGCCTTTTCATTGCCATTTCGGATATTTTCCAATTCCAGCACTACTTTTTTGTCCAGCAAACCAGCTATATCTATAGAGCGGGACGTATTTAGCATAGCCCCTTTGGCCCCTAAGGTCAGACTTTGCAGCATAGCACGGATGGAACCATTGTATTCATCTCGAAGCCTATCATCGAATCCCTGGTCATCTACCACATGCTTTACTTCCACCAGCAAATCAGAAATGGTAGGGAATGAATCGCATCCCGGTGCATAAGGATCTTTGTACTTGGTATTGAGCGTAAGATTCACATCCCAGCCTTTTTTCTCATAACACCGATACAAAGCCGCTTCAATGAGCTGCGGTTCTGCAGCTTGCATTTCAAAGGCTGCTTCCATACTGGCTTTTATCATATCCACATGAGCATCAATGGTTTCTTTCGGTTGCAGTTCAAAGGGATTCAAGCGGAAAGGAGCCACCTGGTCATTGCCCAGGGTAAAGACCAACAAATCCTTACAAGCCTCTTCCTGTTTCAAAATGCGATACTCTTTTTTTGCTGGTTCAATGACTAGGAAAGGTAACTGGCTCTGCAGCAAAATCCGTTGACAAGTTGTGGTTTTGCCACTACCTGTAACTCCTGCCACAAAGAGATGCTTATCCAGGATATCCTTATCCAAATAAACGGCAGATGTTTTGACTTCTACACCATCTTGAAGAAGATTTCCCAAATCTATACAATCCTCTTTTTCTGGTTTTTCATAATTCAAGCCAAATTCCACTTGTTCCCGAAGCTTCATACCGATGACTTCCCGCTGTGGAAGACCAGCGATAAGGGCCAGTTCGTTGGTAGAAATCCAATTACTCAGAAGCGTACATCCGTCATATCTTACATCTTGTGACAAGAAAACCCGCTCTTTTCGCTGGTCTGTAGGCACCTTCCCTTCTGGAATGAGACATTTCTCCATGCACGTTCTTTGTGGATTATCCTGATTGATTCGGATGGCTTCCAAAGGCACCCGATTTCCTGCTTTGCCAGAATAAAGCGCCAGTGTTGTATTTTCCAATCGAGTCTGTACATATTCATTGTCTGACGACATCACATAGAAGGCTGACATGTAAAGTCCCTTACCCCGACCATAGTCCAATCGTGGAAATAGAACTTCATCACAGTACTTGAGCCATTCCTGGGCGCACTTATTGAGATACTCCTGAGTATAGGATTCAGATATTCCTTGGGAAGTCCCCTCCGAAGAACCTTCACTATAGGAGTGCCCTTTGCTATGACTACTTCCATTTTGCTGAGAAGTACTGGTGCCATCCGAATGACTAGTAGAAGATCCGGCCGTATGACTTTTGCTTGTTCCTGTATTATCTGTATTAGAATAACCTTCAGAACCATTTTCAGATGTGCTATTTGCAGAAGATCCATGAGATTTTGTCTTTCCAGTGCTTTTATTAGTGGCGTGACTATGACCATCGCTTTCTCCGTGAGAATCGCTTACGCTATTTCCATGAGAATTGCTATGATTCTCCCCTTTCGAAATGCTCGTGCTGGTGGACTCATTCTGACTGGTACCTTTATTGACCGATTTACTCTGACTGTTACTTTCATTCTGTCCATGCTGCACAGAATACTTGCCATAGGTACTCAGCATAGAATAGGCTTCCTGCAAATTCTTTTCGATAGATGCAATCCGTTCCTGGTCCATAGATTCTGCCACAATAAGCACACAGAAAGAACAGCCCCGCATGACATCTACCAAGCGATCCACCCCTTGAAACTCTTCTCCATCTTTGATAGCACCAGCCACACCTTCGATACGAGCGGCATACTTCATGTCTCGCATAGCGGAGAGAACCGCCTTTTTCTCATTCACTTCCAGTTCCTTCACCTGACACCCACGGAAATTGCCTTCCAAGCTGGCCTGCAATACATGGCTTCCTAAACTAGGGATATTAGCCCCGTTCTCATCAGGGCGAGCACGAGATAAGCCGTAATAAAACTTCACCCCCTCAGGACTCCCCATGATGAGGTACAGAAAATTGATGCCCGGCATACGTACCGCGCTCAGCATATTTTCCAAAGCTTCCTTACGAGGCGCTTCATCGCTATCATCAACGGTGATTTTCTTCACCTGATATAAGATGATATCTTGATCCTTGAAATCTTCCTCTTTGATAGGCATCACTTTCACATTCGGATCTTTCGTCAGATAATGGTGTTGCGGATCCTGTAAAAATGACAACATAGGTGATTCTTTCATTGACCAATTTTTATCCATGGATTTTCCTCCACTTTTGGTTATTAGTTGCTACTACCTAACAAAATCTTCTTTGGTCCAAAGGTATATTCTCCCTTTTTAACCTTTTCCTCACTTTCCGCCACCACATATTCCAAAGCTTTGGGACCAATAGGACGCCAATAAATCATCGCATCCTCATCTACTACATCTTCCGGAATGATACAAGACGCACGCTGGATATCTGTATCTATGCTCTTCATTCCATTGCCATTGGATAATCCCGCCGATGGATTGGTGGTATAAAGGAACTCATTATCCGTTTCCATA
>ERZ1023822.129-NODE-129-length-26321-cov-56.827458_pt1 | contig 26321 bp, 27 predicted proteins | sample MGYA00380379_ERZ1023822 | MGnify/ENA primary metagenome ERZ1023822 (study PRJEB33179, sample SAMN07448988) | human gut metagenome | biome: Human-gut; feature: Human associated habitat; material: Faeces | host: Homo sapiens | place: India: Bhopal | collected... | reverse complement strand
CCCTATGCCAAGATTGAGAATCTTGTATCCTAACCATTAGATGAATCGACCAACGATGCAATCTTGAACTCCGCTTGCGGAAGGTGGGGGATTCGAACCCCCGGTACGGTAATCCCGCACGTCAGTTTAGCAAACTGGTGGTTTCAGCCACTCACCCAACCTTCCAATCGGATATTGTTGCCAAATCAACAAGCATCGTTCTCAAATGCGGGTGCAAAGATACTACATTTTTTTTGTTCCACCAAATTTTTCTGCAACTTTTTTCAAGAAATATGCATATTTTCTTGATTTTTCTTGTTTTTGGGAGGAATTATAGGGGATAAGCTGACTTTGTCAACAAAAAAGGAGGCAGATTTACCAATTATTGGAAATCTGCCTCCTGTAGGAAAGGGTCGCTCGATGATGTGATGAAACTCCGAATGTCATAAACATTTGAGAGCTCTCCGCTTTTGTAATCCACCGGCTTTGCAGCTTAGTTGACATGTCAGTTTATGTGGCCCGCCATAGGCAAGAGAAGTCTTCTCGGTTTCATAAGTGTAATTTGATGAGTATCCCGATCGAACCGACACGACCCTTATATCTTTGTCGAATAGACATAGCATAGGCTATCATCTATTGATAGAAGTCTTTGGGTTTTCTATACTGCAAAGATAATGCAATCTTTTGAAACTACCAAATCTTTCTGCTGATTTTTTCGAAAAATCTTCTTTATCAAAAGTCAGAACTCCCTTTTCCTTGTTTCTCTCAAGGGTCAAGACTTCTTTTTCCTGAGCTCTTCGTATATTTCTTCGAAATATTTCCTGAGTTCTGTCTTGTCTTCAATGATATTCCGCAGCTCTTTCAGAGCCTTCTCATTGGGTGAGTTGGGAATCCAAAGCTTGATGTAGCCGTTGCGGGAATATTTCTCGTCCATGTGGTCGGCGAACCGCTGCCATTGCTCTTCCTTTCCTTTTCCGGGATAGTTCTCCTCTCCGTATTCGATAGCACGAAGAAAGATTTCGTGAACATCGATGTCGCGGTCGGCTTCGGCAACAATCTTGCCATAGATGCTTCGGGGCTGGCGACTGGAGGAGGCGCGGTGATCCTCCACGGCTTCTTTCATGATTTTAATCTGCTCGGGAGTGAACCAGCGCTTCAGTCTGGCATCAGCCTGGAGGATTTTGCCACTGGTGAGGTGGTGGATGGCGCGCGGACCGCTCATTCCCAAGTCGTGATAGGCGGCAACGATATAAACCATGTCGATGTCGGCACCTGTTACAGGTACGAGTTTCAGGGCGTTTTTGATGACACGGGTTACGTGGCGCAATCCGTGGCTCTCGCCAAATTCTGTATATTTGGGCAGAATCTGTGTTTCCACAAACTGCATGATTTCGAGATTTACTTGTTGCTTCATACTTTTTCTTCTTTTATATATATAATGTACGCGCGTACATTATATAATTATTATTCCTGAATGTTATCTTCTCATTCTAGAATCTTCTCATGCCATTCCAGAGGGGGCGGGTGTCTCTGGGATTACCACATCATTCCAAGGATGATGAAGGTAGAGATCATACCAAAGGTAAAGATGTTGAGAGCCGTGTAGCCCAGTACCTTGTTCAGCATTCTGCCTTCTCCAATCTTCCTCATCTTGGCGAATGTTCGGTTGTGCACCACGAGATATGTGGCGGCGAAAGGCAAAAACCTAGTATCTGCATCGTAGGCAAGTGCACCATAGATGTTGATTCCAATCATGATGAGGATACCGATGTTGCCCAGTGCGCAGTAGAGACGCTCGCCGTTTTTCTTGCCGATGTGAACGATCAGCGTCTTCTTGCCCGCCTTGAGGTCGTTGTCGTAGTCGCGATAGTTGTTCAGAATGAGCAGCGTATCTACTACCAGTCCGCAGGCGATGGAAGTCAGTATGGCTTCTGCTGATACAGTCTGCATTCCTTCAGGCATGACCAGGTAGTAGGTGCAGCAGACCGGCACGATGCCGAAAAAGAGAAGTACCAGCAGGTCGCCCAATCCCAGATAGCTCAGCTTGGTGGTGTAGAGGAAACAGAAGAGGACACAGCAGATACCCACGATGATCATCTCCTTTCCTCCGTAGAAGGCAAGGGGCAAACCGATGATGCAGCCTAGAAGGGTAGTGATGATAATGCCCCATTTCATGGCTTTCATCGTAATCCAGCCTTCAGCACAGGCTCGTTTCGGTCCCAGGCGGGTTTCGTCGTCGTTGCCATGCTTGAAGTCGAAGAAGTCGTTTACCAGGTTGGAGTCTATCTGCATTATCCATGCAAATAGCAGGCAGAGCAGGGCTGGAATCCATTGGCAGTTGGCATTTGAGTCCTTGTATGCCTGGGCTGTGCCTAGCATTACTGGTACTGCCGCAGCCGAAAGGGTGACGGGGCGGGCGGCGAGAAACCATGCCTTGATAGAATTTGTCTTTATCATCATATTGTTGCTTTTAAATTATAAGGAGCGAGGTTTTTGGGGAACCTCGCTCCTTGTTGTTATTCATTAAGAAAAGATTCGCTTCTATTTTGTTTCAGAAGAATCTCTTGTGGAAAAGATTCGCTTCCTAGTTGAAGAAGTTCCAGCTTACACCCATTCTGAAAACTCGCTGGTTCATCGGATAGTGAGGGGTGAAGAAGTAGTTCTTGTCGCCCTGACCTGCATTCAAGTGGCTCATCATCACGAAGAAGCGGGTGTGCTTGATGTGAACATTGGCGTAGGCATTGACGATAGGGTAGTTGCCCACCTTCACGTTGTTCTCGCCGTTGCCCTGTACGGTATATTGACCGATGTAAGGAGAATAATCCGGAGCCTCGTAGCTGGTGAAGTATCTGGCGTCAGCACCCAACTCGATATTCAGTACCTTTACCACCTTGAATTTGATGAAGAGGTTGGTATATATGTTGAGGTCTGGCACAGGCAGGGTACTCTTGCTGCTGGTATGCTGGTAGGTAATCATATTCTGCCAGTTGAAAATACCGAACTTGAAGTCCTGTTGCAGCTGCGCTGTAATCAGATTGATGGCGTCGCCGCTCTGCATTGGTGTCACTGTCACGCCTGTGCGCAGACCATTTTCTGTAATCGTATATTGCTGTGAGAAATAAGTATAGTTCTTGATTTCATCCACAGCCACACGCAGCGTGGTGTTAGTCTTGCCGAATCTCAGAGTTCCCATGATGCGGGTATGGATAATCTTGCTCAGATCATCATCCCACCAGAGATGTCGGGCGTGATACTTGCGATAGTAGAACGAAGGCGTTTCGTGATGTATGAATGCATCGCCTCTTACCTGTACGGTGTCACCCAGGAATGGCAGGTTGATGTCTGCGCTTCCATCAATGGCAAAGGTACCGGCATCTACTCCGGTGAGTCCTACCTCGCCCACTACATTATAGTGAAGGGTCTTGCCTTGAGTCTTACTCAGCTGACCGCCTACGCTCAGCGCATGCTCATTGAACTTCTCAAATCCGCCTTCGGTATTCGGCAGTTCGTAGTGGCGGAGGTCATAGCTGGCGAAAGCTTTCAGACCAGCCTTTGCCCACTTGCTGAATCCCTCGAGCGTTCCCATTGCCACGGTGTTCTTGATGCGCCAGTGACGGGTCTGATCGTAGATAGAATCGCCTGTAAACTTGCCGGCATTGTAGTACTCCTTGAGATAGTAGTCCTGTGGAGTCTGGTAAGCCTGGTAGATGCGCTTGTAGTTGTCAAACTGCACAGTGTGGATGAAGCTTGTAACTGGAACATATTCTGTCTTGTAGAAGAGTGAGTCCTGCGCTTTCTTCTTCTCTATGGAGAGCAGACTGTCTGCCATTGCCTTGCTGTTTACTGCAATTCGAGTGCTGTCGCTCTTGAAGTCCTGGGCTGCCTTGTTTGCAACTATTGCCTTGTTGTTCTTGGCAGGTTCATCGCCGGCAATCTTTGCATCTGTAGGGCGACCTGAGAACTGCTTCTTCTGGTTTTTGTCGAAAGCCTTTTCGTCAAACTCCCTGCCTTGTTCCCTTGCTTTCTTTCTTGCCTCCTCCTTGGCTTCCTCGGCTGCATTGTCCTTTGCTGACTCCATGGCGAATTTCTTGGCCTTGATTTCTTCCTCGGTCATCTTCACCTTGCGGCTGAAGCCCACATTGTAGCGGTGGGTGAAGAAGATGTGTTGGTTGTCGTTGCGATTCCAGTTCTGCTGCAGCACGGTAGGTATTTCGTTGGTGGCGAAACTCTCGGTGAAAAGCTCCGGATGCTTGATGTAGTCATCATTGGTAATACCTCCGTTCTCCGTCACCTTCTGGTGGTTGGTGCTGAAAAGGAAGTGCGCCTGATAGCGGTCGCCCAGATAAGAAGTCCACATCGTATATTTGAAGTGCGCCGTGCTCTGTGCATCGTAGTAGCCGCGACCGTATTTGTAGTCGAATCGGAATCCGCCACCCAGCTGCTTGTTGGCATTCACCGCAAAGATTGCCTTGAAGTCATCCTCACCGTTGGTTCTGTCACCGCAGCTATTCAGCGTGATGTTGGTGATAGGCGAGTAGGTGTTGGTGAAGTGGAAGTCACTCACCGGGGTAACGATGTTGTCGTATGGCTCGGTGAAGATGAAGTTGCCCTGCGTATTGCGTCGGTCGATGAAGATGCGGTTGATGCGGGCGGTACCCATGTTACCCAGGGTGTTGTACTCTCCGTGCAGTCCTTCCGTGAAGGTTGTGTTCTGGTACATTGCCTGCATGGTGTCCACCACGGCAGCCCGGGTATCTCCAAATCTCTCATCCACAGTCCATACCCTGATGCCCTTCGGAATCTCCTTGTCAGTGCCCAGCGAGTCGGTGTTGATGCGGTTGCCGGTCTGTGGGCGGAACTGTGAGTCTTCGTTATTGTTGAAATCCGTAAAATCGCGTTGTGCCGCAACTGGTAGAGTTGCAGCACAAGCTAGGATTGTAGAGAATAATATTTTCTTCATTTCTTATTTATTGAATAAGCGGATGCAAGCCTATTTTGAATGGTCGGATGCAAACCTTTCTTATTTTTTGAATAGTCGGATGCAAACCTCGGCAATTTTCAAGACTACGCCGATGATCAGCAGTACATTGGCAATCGTGTGGTCGTCCATCTGTGTCCAGAGGATGACGCCTACGATGGCGAAGAGCATGAATCCGATGTTGAGCCAGTTTCTGGCTACGAGCATATTGCTCTTGTCTGCATACTCCAATCTTCTGTGGTGGCGACGATTTGGGCGCACGGCATAGCTGGTCTGTGGCTGCGTCTGAGACGCCTCATGGCTCTGGCTCTGTGGCTGCGCCTTTGCGGTTTCTTCGCTCTGTGGGATGTTTGTTGTGTTGTTATCTTTTGTCTGATCCATATTTTATGAGATGATTTTTATTTTCTAACAAGTTTGGTCAGATCATTGAAGATCTGGTTCTTGCGGTCGATGGTTCCGCGTCGGAACTTGCCGTAGATCTTGGCCAAGTCGTTTTTCTTCTTGGTCAGGGCATATTTGTCGGTAATCACTTTCTCTGCCGGCTCCTTGAAACCGGTGCTTCTGCCTTCCTCGTAGTTGAATACGATTCGGGTCATAGAGAGGTGGAGATGGTTGTCGCTGATGGTTGCCACCAGCTGGTACTTGGTCTCAGAGCGGTCGAGAGAGATGAACGACTGATTGAAGACAAACCATTCGTCCATGATACAGGCGATGATCTGCTCGTTCTTGTTGTTTCTGTTCACCAGGGGGATGCGGCTGTTGATGTTCTGCTCATTCTTGATGAGCTTGCTCATATACTGGAAAACGATGTTGTAGATTTCGTCTGCACTCTTTCCGTTTGCCTGGGTGTCGAGAACAAATTCCACTTTTCCCTCGGCATTAAGCTGGATGGCTCCCGCCAGGTATTTCGGATCTTCCTTGAGCACCACGCCCTCGGCAGTCTTTTCCACCTTTTTCTCTTCTATCTCCTCTGTCACGGTTGGTACGACCCAACCCGCACCTTCAGAAGTTCCGGTAGTATTCTGCTTCTTGGTGGCGTTATCCTGGATCTTCATCGCAGGCACAGTTTCTGTAGCTGGTACAGAAGTCTTGGTAGCAGACACCGAATTCTCTGCATTCTTCTTCAGCTTTTCTGCCTCCTGCTTCATTCTTTCAGCTTCAGCCTTCAATCTCGCAGCTTCCGCTTTCGTTTTCTCAGCTTCCGCCTTTATTTTTTCAGCTTCCGCCTTCACCTTGGCAGCTTCTGCCTGAGCCTTGGCTGCTTCCAGTGCCTTTTGGGCTTCCTCTAACTCTTTTTGCGCCTTTTCCAACTGCTGCTCAGGGGTAAGCACATTCTGTGCCTGCATGGTGAGAGCAGAAATCAGCACGAGTATTGAGATAAATATCTTTTTCATGATCTGTTGTTTAAATGTTTAATGTCTTGTCCTCCTCGTCCGAGTATAGGAGCTCGGAGGTGTTTCTAACATACAAAGGTATAAAAATAACTTGATATATTTCTATTTGGAAGCGATTATTTATACATTCTTTTGCTAAGTTAACAATATTTTTTAGGAAAAACGCTCCTAGTTTCAAATATTTTCGTATCTTTGCAAAAAAATATAGCTATAATTATGGGATTATTCGGATTATTTAGCAACAAAAAAAAGGAAACTCTCGATAAAGGTCTCGAAAAGACCAAGGAGAGCGTGTTTGGAAAATTGGCGCGTGCGGTGGCTGGTAAGTCAACCGTAGATGATGACGTGCTCGATGATTTGGAGGAGGTGCTCATCACATCCGATGTAGGTGTGGAGACTACCGTGAAAATCATCCGTCGTATCGAAGAGCGCGTGGCAAGAGATAAGTATGTTTCTACCTCAGAACTCAACAGAATCCTGAGGGAAGAGATTGCAAGCCTCCTAGAGGAAAATCATACCGATGACAATGAAAACTGGGATTTGCCTTCCGATCATAAGCCATACGTGATTCTGGTAGTGGGTGTGAATGGTGTGGGCAAGACTACCACCATAGGAAAGCTCGCCTATCAGTTTAAGAAGGCTGGCAAGAAGGTGTATCTCGGTGCTGCCGATACCTTCCGTGCCGCTGCCGTGGAACAGATCTGCATTTGGGGCGAGCGAGTAGGGGTGCCAGTGGTGAAGCAGCAGATGGGTTCTGACCCTGCCAGCGTGGCCTTCGATACCCTACAGAGCGCCAAGGCGAATGGTGCCGACGTGGTGCTGATTGATACTGCCGGACGTCTTCATAATAAGGTGAACTTGATGAATGAGTTGAAGAAGATCAAGGAGGTGATGAAGAAGGTGATGCCTGAGGCTCCGGATGAGGTGATGCTCGTTCTGGATGGAAGTACCGGACAGAACGCCTTCGAGCAGGCTAAGCAGTTTGCTGCCGTTACCAATATCTCTTCGCTCGCCATCACCAAGCTCGATGGTACGGCTAAGGGTGGCGTGGTAATCGGAATCTCCGACCAGCTCAAGGTGCCTGTGAAGTATATCGGACTGGGCGAGGGTATGGAGGATCTCCAGCTCTTCAATAAGTCTGAATTTGTTGATTCCCTCTTTAAACACTAGAATACAAGTACTTAGAGGCTTTTGAGAAAAGAATTGGATGAAGTTAGAGTGAAGAACTGACGAGGAAAGAATTAGATTAAGATTATTATAGAATAAGTAGGATAAGAATGAAGAAAAATCAGATAGATATAGTAACCATGGGTTGCTCCAAGAATCTGGTGGACAGCGAGACCTTGATGAAGCTTTTCGAGGACAATGGCTACCACTGCGTTCATGACCCGAAACGCCCACAGGGTGAAATTGCCGTCATCAATACTTGCGGCTTTATCGAGGATGCCAAGCAGGAGAGTATCGATACCATTCTGGAGTTCATCCAGGCTAAGGAAGAGGGACGACTCCGCAAACTCTATGTGATGGGTTGTCTCTCACAGCGCTACCAGAAGGAACTGGAGGCTGAGATGCCCGAGGTGGATAAGTTTTATGGTAAGTTTAATTATAAGGAGTTGCTCAAGGAACTGGGCAAGGCTGATGTGCCTGCTTGCAGTGGAACCCGCCATCTCACTACTCCTCATCATTATGCCTATATCAAGATTTCTGAAGGTTGCAACCGCCGCTGTGCGTATTGCGCCATTCCTATCATCACTGGCAAGCACGTTTCCCGTCCGATGAATGAAATCCTCGACGAGGTGCGCCAACTGGTAGCCGATGGTGTGAAGGAATTCCAGATTATCGCCCAGGAACTCACCTACTACGGCGTGGACCTGGACGGCAAGCATCACATCACCGAACTCATCAGCCGCATGGCGGATATTCCGGGTGTGAAGTGGATCCGTCTGCACTATGCTTATCCTAACCAGTTCCCGCTCGATCTGCTCGATGTGATGCGCGAGAAGCCAAACGTATGTAAGTATCTTGACATCGCCCTGCAGCATATCAGCGACAATATGCTCAACAGAATGCATCGCCATGTGAGCAAGCAGGAAACCATTGATCTGCTCAAGACCATCCGTGAGCGTGTGCCGGGCATTCATATCCGCACCACTCTGATGGTAGGTTTCCCTGGTGAGACTCTGGAAGACTTCCATGAATTGCTCGAATTCGTTCGTACTCAGCGCTTTGAGCGTATGGGTGCCTTTGCTTATTCTGAGGAGGAGGGTACTTATAGTGCCAACAACTACGAGGATGATGTTCCCGCCGAGGTGAAGCAGCGCCGTCTTGACGAACTGATGATTCTGCAGCAGGAAATCAGCGCAGAGGTAGAGGCAGAGAAAGTGGGCAAGATACTGAAGGTGATTATCGACCGCAAGGAGGGTGATTACTATATAGGAAGAACCGAATTCTGCTCGCCAGAGGTGGATCCTGAAGTGCTGATCAAGGCAGGAGAGAAGCGTCTGCGCGTGGGTTGCTTCTACAATGTGAAGATTACCCAGAGCGAGGAGTTTGATCTCTACGGAGAAGTGGTAAAGTAATATGGGAGGTAATATTTTGACATCAGAATGAATAACAAGGAGTATATTGCAGAACTTGCTCAGCAGACTGGCTATTCACAGGACGACACCCAGAAGATGGTGCGCAAGGTGATAGATGCCATGATTGCTGAATTTGAGGATGGTGAGGCTGTCTCCATCCCCAACTTTGGTACGTTTGAGGTAAAGAAGCGCTTGGAGCGTGTGGTTGTTAATCCTACAACCAAGAAGCGCCAGCTTGTTCCGCCTAAGCTCGTACTCGGCTTCCGCCCTGTGGCCAGTGTCAAGGAAAAACTGAAGAATGGAGGTGAAGACTATGAGTAAGATTAGTTTAAACGACTTGGCGCAGCGCCTGGCAGAGAAGTCGGGAATCAGTCTGCAGGATGCCGAATTGTTTATCAGAAAGATGTTTGATGTTGCCAACGAGGGGCTTCAGTCTGATAAGCTCGTGAAGATGAAGTGGCTTGGTACTTTCAAGGTAATGGCGGTGAAGGATCGTGAAAGCGTGGATGTGAACACGGGCGAGCGTATCATCATCGAGGGCCGTGACAAGATTTCCTTCACGCCCGATAATATTCTGAAGGAAATTGTGAACAAGCCTTTCGCCCAGTTTGAGACCGTCGTGGTGAATGATGGTGTGGATTTCGATGAAATCGACAGAAAATTTGAAAATGCTGAAGAGGATGGTTCTGTATTCGATTCTACGTTAGAGAGTGTTCCTGATTCAGAAAATTCATCCTTGGAATCTTTCGTTGAACAGGATTCTCCTGTGACAAGTGGTGTGATAGATTTTTTGGATGAAGAAAACGATGCTCCAGTTAGCGATGAAATGATTGTGATAGGAGAGAAGAGATTGTCTCAGGAAAATGTTGCTGAACCGGAAGAAAAGAAACCGGAAGGATCAGAACCTGCAGCGACAGAACCTGCTGTATTTAAACCTTCAGTATCTGAACCGGTAGAATCTGAATCTGCAACTTCTGAATTGGAAACAAAGGAATCTGAAGTTCCAGCTCAGAATGAAGTTGAGTCTGTTGTTTCTGATGAAGAAAATGAATCGACATTAACAGAGGAAATTCCTATTGCAGAGAAAGTTCCTTCAGATGGAGGAAACTCTATTACTGAAATTCCTATTGTAGAGGAAGCTCCTATTGAAGAGGAAGCTTCTATTGAAGAGGAAACTCCTTCTTCAGATGAGGAAACCGATAAGCGACATGTTGTTTTGCCTCGTTATCTGGTTATTGCAGCGAGCGTAGTATTCCTGGCAATGATAGGAGGCTTTGGTTGGTTTGCTTTTAATTATGGCAAGATGGCTGCTCAGCGTGATCATCTCGCTCTACAGTTGGATAATTACCAGCAGATTGCGGCAGAGAAGAAGGCACCAGCCAAGTCTGCCCCAACGCAGGAAGAAATTCTTCGCAAGAAGGCTATCGAGGATAGTGTAAGAATGGCGCAGGCAAGCAAAGCCGTCAAGAAAGCCGAAAATGCCGAGCAGAATATGGATGCGGCGGTTGATAAGCAATCGATTGATGTAAAATCGGCTGAGGCTAAGAAGAATTTGGAAGTCAAGAAACTCGCCGATGCGAAGAATTTGGCTGATGCGAAAAGACAGGTTGAGGCAAAGAAACTTGCAGATGCAAAGAAACTGCAGGAGACTAAAAAACTTGCAGAAGCTAAGAAGAAAAAAGAAGCCAGAAAACAGGCAGAAAAGCATGCTGCCCAGGCAAGCAGCAAATACGATCAGGATGCTCGTGTTCGAACCGGAGCCTATCGTATTATTGGTGTTTCCGAGGTAGTTACGGCAAGAGAAGGACAAACCATCAAGTCGCTCAGCCAAAAGTACTTAGGACCAGGAATGGAATGTTACGTAGAAGCTCTGAATGGTACTTCCCTGTTGAAACCAGGTCAGAAAGTCAAGATTCCGAAGTTGGAATTGAAGAAAAAGAAATAATTTTAAAGAAATTATTTGAAAATATAAGAGGGTGTGTCATAAGTCCATGATACACCCTCTTTTTCGTTTCTTCATTCGATGAATAATGAAGCATCCTCTTTCGAAAAATACCTTTTGAGATTTTATTTCTTCTCCAATTCCTGAAGGCTTTCCATTTTCTTTGTTTCCAGGAACTCGTAGATTCCGCAGAGATGCTCGCGGACGCGACTATGGCCGAATTCGTACACCTTGCTGACCAGACCATCCAGGAAGTCTCGGTCGTGACTCACTACAATCAGCGTGCCGTCGAAATCCAGCAGCGCCTGCTTCAGTACATCCTTCGTCTTGAGATCCAGGTGGTTGGTAGGCTCATCGAGAATCAGCAGATTCACCGGCTCCAACAGCAGTTTCAGGATAGCCAGACGGGTTCTTTCTCCACCCGACAAAACCTTTACCTTCTTGGTAGAATCCTCGCCGCCAAACATGAATGCACCCAGCAAATCGCGAATCTTATTTCTGATTTCTCCCTTTGCTACATCATCAATGGTCTGGAACACAGTAAGCTCTCCATCGAGCAAAGAAGCCTGATTCTGAGCAAAATAGCCAATCTGAACATTGTGTCCTAATTCCAGCTTACCCTCGTTCTGAAGCTGACCCATAATGCATTTTACGAGCGTAGATTTACCCTCACCGTTTCTTCCCACGAAGGCAATCTTGTCGCCACGCTCCACGGTAAGATTCACGCCGCTGAATATCAGCTTGTCATCAAATGCCATTGCCACGTCACTCATCTGAACCGGATAGGCTCCGCTTCTCGGACTTGGAGGGAACTTCAGTCTCAGTCGGCTGGTATCCTCCTCGTCCACCTCGATCAGTTCCAGCTTTTCGAGCATCTTCACGCGGCTCTGCACCTGGAAAGTCTTCGAATACGTACCCTTGAATCGCTCGATGAAGTCCTTGGTCTCGGCAATCATCTTCTGCTGTTCCTCATATTTCTTCATCTGCTGTTCGCGGCGTTCCTTGCGCAGTTCCAGATACTGGCTGTAGGTAGCCTTGTAGTCGTAGATTCTGCCCATGGTAACCTCGATGGTTCTTGTTGTAATGTCGTCTACGAATTTTCGGTCGTGACTGATCACTACCACCGCTTTCGAACTGTTGATGATGAAGTCTTCGAGCCATCCGATAGATTCGATGTCGAGGTGGTTGGTAGGCTCATCCAGGAGCAGCACGTCAGGCGATTTCAGCAGCAGTTTGGCAAGCTCGATACGCATGCGCCAACCTCCCGAAAACTCGCTGGTAGGGCGGTTGAAGTCAGAGCGTTCGAAGCCCAGACCGAGTAGAGTCTTCTCTACATCCTCCTCGAAGTGGGTCATGTCGATTGCATAGAATTTCTCAGACAATGAAGATACCTTTTCGATGAGCTGCATATAGTCGTCGCTGTCATAATCCGTGCGGGTAGTGAGCTCGTTGTTGATGCGGTCAATCTCCGCCTGCATCTCGTGGAGATGGGCGAACGCCTGGCAGGTTTCCTCGAATACGGTTCTTCCGTCTTCGGTCATCAGATGCTGAGGCAGATAGGCGATGACGCAGTCTTTTGGAGCGGAAACGGAGCCACGTGTGGCTGTTCTTACGCCTGCGATGATCTTGAGCAGGGTACTTTTTCCTGCGCCATTCTTGCCCATCAGGGCTATACGGTCCTTCTCGTTGATCTGGAAGGAAATGTCTTTGAATAGGGTGGTGCCGCCGAATTCTACGGTCAATCCATCAACTGTAATCATATCTGTTTCTTATTCTATATGTATTATAAATTCTTGTTCTTTTTATATTGTAAATCGCTTGAATAACCAAATGCCACACGCGTTTTTCCTGTAGCGGGGCATATTCATCTCAATGCAGTCTTTATATGTTTCATCAGTTTTTTCTTTGCTTCTGCAAATTTAGATAAAATTTCTGAATTATAAGCCAGTATAATAAAAAACTTCAATGATTTCCCTCGAATTGTGCGAAATTAGCCTTGTTTTTCGAGAAATCAAGACTGTGGTTTTCACAACCACCCCACAGATGCATTGTGCGGCTTGTGAGAACAAAATCAAGAGCAACCACCGTTTTGAGAAAGGAATCAAGAATATCGAGACTTCAGTTCCTAACCTGACGGTTACCGTAAAGTACAATGCCGACAAGACCACTATTCCTTTCTTTTGATTCCTGGTTCTGCAGCCATCATTGGCTGATTCTCTTCAGGCAAAACATACGGCTTGCTGAAGTGGAGTGGAGAAGAATTGGTTGCCGCCTCAATCTCGCCACGCAACCGTTCTTTCAATTTCGTGTTTCTGTTGCTCACAGTCAGATTTCTTACAGCATAGGCGAGGGCTTTGGGCTGACCGATGAGCACGCAGATTTTCTTGGCTCTCGTGATTCCGGTGTAGATGAGGTTGCGCTGAAGCATCACGAAATGAGTCATCAGGATAGGGATGACCACGATGGGATATTCCGAACCCTGACTCTTGTGGATGGTGGTGGCGTAGGCCAATGTCAACTCATCCAGCTCCGCTGCCTCGTATTCAGCTGAATGGTCCTCGAAACTCACGGAGATAGTGCGGTCTTCCATATTCACTTTCTCTATGGTTCCAATGTCGCCATTGAATACATTCTTGTCGTAATTATTTCTGATCTGCATTACGCGGTCGCCCAGTTTGTAGGTGGTTCCGCCACGGCTGATTCCCAGGTTGGATGTGTTGAGTGCCTGCTGCAGCATCATGTTCAGATTGGCTGCACCTACCACGCTTCTCTGCATCGGGGTAAGCACCTGGATGTTACTCTGCGGCTGATTGTAAGCTTTTGGCAGACGGTATTTTACAAGATTCACGATTTCCGCAGCCACTTGCTCTGGATCTTCATTCTTGATAAAGAAGAAATCGGTCTGTTTGCCGTTGCTCGTGTCCGGATAATATCCCTGGTTGATGGCGTGGGCACTCATGATGATTCGGCTCGACTGCGCCTGTCGGAAGATGCGGGTGAGTCGGATGACCGGAATCTTCTCTGAGTCGATGATGTCGCGCAGAACGTTTCCTGCTCCCACACTCGGCAGCTGGTCAATGTCGCCCACCAGCACCAGGCGCATGTGCTCCGGAATCGCCTTCATTAGATTATACATCAGAATGATGTCTATCATCGAACACTCATCCACGATCAGCGCATCACCCTCCAGCGGGTTCTCCTCGTTGCGCTTGTATCCGTCCTGCGGATTAAACTCCAGTAGCCGGTGGATGGTCTTGGCTTCCATGCCCGTGGCCTCGCTCATTCGCTTGGAAGCTCTGCCCGTAGGAGCCGCCAGCAGAATCCTCATCCCTGCCGTTTTGTAAGCAGAAATGATACCTTGCGTCGTCGTGGTCTTTCCTGTTCCAGGCCCACCCGTCAGCACCATCACTTTAGAGCGTATTGCCTGCTCGATGGCGGCAATCTGCACCTCGTCGTATCTGATGCCTGAAGCCTTTTCTATTGCCTGGATATCGGCCTGCATATTGAAGAGGGTAGGACCCTGACCTTTCATCAACTCCAGCAGTTTCTTTGCCGTTCCTCGTTCAGAATGATAGAAGGGTGGCAGATAGATGGCTTCGTTCTCACGGATGAGATTTTCTGATATGATCATTTCCGCTATGGCTTGTCTGATAGGTTCTTCATCGGCTTCGAGCAGTTTCTTTGCGGCTTCTATAAGCTGTTCTTCTACAGCATAAACGTGACCTTCGTTGGAGAGTTCGTTTAGGGTGTAGCTGATTCCGCTCTTGCATCTTCTCAGATCGTTCTTCTCATAACCCATCTTGCTGGCTATGTTGTCGGCAGTCTTGAAACCAATGCCCCAGATGTCATCGGCAAGACGGTAGGGATTCTCCTTCACGTTGTCGATGCTTTCCTTGCCATACTGTCGGTAGATTTTGGCGGCATAGGCAGTGCTCACGCCATACTGCTGCAGGAAGATCATCACGTTCTTGATGTCCTTCTGCTTCTCCCAGTTGTCTCGGATTTTCTCCACGCGTTTCTTGCCGATTCCGGCAACCTCGTAGAGTCGTTCGATGTCATCTTCTATTACCTCGATGGTTTCCGTTCCGAATCTCTCTACTATCAGATGTGCAAACTTCGGACCGATGCCTTTCACCAGTCCGCTGCCCAGGTATTTCTCGATTCCATACACGGTGGCAGGCATTACCTCTTCCCAGGTTTCGCAGGCAAACTGCTGTCCGTATCGCTTGTCCATCTTCCAGTCGCCATTGCACAGCAGTACCGCTCCCACTGGAACATCCAGCAGGTTTCCCACCAGGGTAACCAGGTCGGAATATCCCTTCACCTTGACTTTCATCACGGAATATCCGTTCTCCTGATTCTGGTAGGTAATCCGTTCTACCACGCAGCGTATCTTGATCATACCTTTTTAATATATTACCTTCTTCAATATATTATCTTTCGATGATGTGATTGATAACGATTCCTGCTATAGCCATTCCGAATGTAGCGGTGATGTGGCAGAGTGAGCCGTTGATCTGTGCCTTCGTAGATGTCCATTCGTCCTCTACGAGTCGCTGGTCGCTCATGTTCTGCATCGGCTTTTCCTCGCTGAACACGCACTGGAATTTGCGGCGTGGGAAGGTTTTGTTCTTCTTGAATTTCTTGCGCAGGGCTCTTGCCAGCGGATCGCCATCAACCTTCCAGAACTCAGCCTTCCTCACCATGAAAGGGTCGCGGCGGAGGGCTGCTCCCATCGAAGATACGAAGGTAATTTCCTTCGGAAGAGCAGTGGCACGCAGAATCAGGTCGGCCTTGTCCTTCAGCGAGTCGATGGCGTCGATGATGTAGTCGTATTCCTCCATGTGGAACTCTTCTGCAGTTTCTGCCTGGTAGATTTTCTGATAAGCCGTGATGTTGGCTTCAGGGTTGATTTCAAGCAGGCGGTCGCGCAGCGCATCTACCTTTACCTGTCCGATGGTGCGGCTTGTTGCCATCAGCTGGCGGTTGCAGTTGCTCATGCATACGCGGTCGCTATCCACGATGGTGATGTTGCGCACGCCGCTGCGCACCAGTCCCTCTGCGCACCATGAGCCCACGCCTCCGATTCCGAAGATGAGCACTCGTGCTTCCTGAATTTTTTCAAGATTATCTTTTCCCAGGAGCAGTTCTGTGCGTCGCTGCATTCCCCGCTCCATTGTTGTGATTTGATTTCCCATTCAATTATCTTTTTTATTATCTTTCAACTTTGCTTTGCGCAATTCAGGTGCAAAGATACAAATAATAATTCGAAAAGTAATCATCCGACTGTTTTTTGTTTAGAAAAATCTTCCTATTCTTCCACAATCTGCATGATGCGCCTGATGTTTCTGTTGCGATGGTTGATGATGAGCGGAACACGTTCTACCACCACCATGGATGTATCGAGGCCCAAAGCCTTAGGCTCGTCAATGCCTATCTTGCCGATAAGGGCGTAGATGGTCATCAGCAGGTTCTGTTGACGGTTGTCGGAACTCTCCGGGTAATATACGCGGTGGATGATGATGAAGCGGAAGTCGCCAGGAATTCCGTTTTTGCGGAGCGAAGGATAGGTGCTTCTCAAATCCACCTTCCTGCCAGCCACCAGGTCTTCTACCACTTGTCGCAGATAGAGGCTCACCCTAGGCTCAATGCGGAAACCTATGCGCATGGTTACACTGTAGAGGGTGTCGGGAACCAGGGTCTCGCAACTGTACTCCAGTGTGTCAGGAGTATCTGCAAATTCCAGATTGATAAGCCAGTAATGGTCAGCACGCTTGGGCTGCTTGTTGATGATGGAATAGAGCAGCTTGTCATCCACCGCACCTTCCTTCTCGGCATGGTTCACATAAACCAGATTGGAAGCGTACTTGGGGATGCTCTCGTCGGCCTTGATATCGGAGATAATCTGATAATACTCATTCAGCGGTTTGGTGCTGATGTAATGATGGCGGATCTTGATGGCGCGGACCCATACATACATCATCAGGAACAGGATTCCGCCAATAAGCATCGTACACCATCCTCCTGCGAGGAATTTTGACAGGTTGGCGGCAAGGAAAATACCCTCAATCACGCAGTATGCGCCCATAAAGAGCAGGATGAAGATGCGCGCCACACCCTTGGTGCGCAGGTAGAAACCGAGCAGCAGGGTGGTCATCAGCATGGTGATGGTGATGGCGAGACCGTAGGCTGCCTCCATGTGCGAGGAGTCGCGGAAAAGCAGGATGATGAGAACCACACCGATGTACATGGCGAGGTTGATTACCGGGATATAGAGCTGTCCCTTTACATGGGTAGGATGCTTGATTCGCATGCGTGGCCAGAAGTGCAGGTTCATGGCTTCGCTCAATATGGAGAAGGTGCCGCTGATAAGTGCCTGACTGGCAACGATTGCCGCACCCGTGGCCATGATGATGGCAAAAATCAGCATGCTCTGCGGCATGATGGAAAAGAACGGATTCACGGAGGAGGCAGTCTGGATATGGTTCAGCACCCATGCTCCCTGCCCCAGATAGTTGAGGATGAGCATGGCCTTTACGAAAAGCCAGCTGATGGTGATGTTCTTTCTGCCGCAGTGACCCAGGTCGGAGTAAAGTGCCTCAGCACCGGTGGTACAGAGGAACACGGCACCCAGAATCAGGAACCACTCTGGCGATTTTGCCAGCAGCATGGCAGCATAGTAGGGGTTGAAGGCCTTCAGAATCAATGGGTAAGAGGTGATGCTGAAAGCTCCCGTTACGCCCAGCAGCAGGAACCATATCAGCATGAATACTCCGAATGATTTGCCTATGCTCTCTGTGCCAAAGCGTTGCACAAAGAAGATGATGGTGATGATGCCCAGTGTGATAGGGATGACTGGCAGGTGGGGACTGATGCTTTCGAGTCCTTCGATGGCTGTGGTGACCGTGATGGCAGGTGTGATGATTCCATCTGCCAGCAGGGTGCTGGCACCGATGATGGCCAACAGGTAAATCCACTTTCTCTTCATCTTGCGCAACAGGGCGTAGAGGGCGAGAATACCTCCTTCGCCATTGTTGTCGGCACGCAGCGCCACGCATACGTATTTGATGGTGGTCTGCAGGGTGAGTGTCCAGATGATGCACGACAATGCACCCAGGATGGTGCTCTCGTTGATGGCTTCACCCGTGTGCAGGATGGCCTTCATCACGTAGAGTGGGGATGTACCTATATCTCCAAACACAATGCCCAGAGTGATGAGCAATCCCAGGAAGCCTACTCGATGATGGCAGGCTACTGAACTTTCCGAATTTTCTCTCATATAACTTCTCTTATTAAATTAAAATATTATCTTTTTTTAATTAAGGAATTATCCCTTTAAATTAAAGTATTATCCTTTGTATTATCCTTATTAGAACATAAAATATCCCTTTTTGATTATAAATTTGGGTGCAAAGGTATGAACATAAGTGGTAAAAGATGATTAGTTTAACAAGATTTATCCGTTTTAACTTCCGTTTTAATTGGCTGTAAATGACTGGTTGGAAGATGTAAAAAGGTGATATTCTTTCTTGGAGTCAAAAAAAAAGCCCCATCAACTATCCGAATCTTCATTCATGCTGAAATCGGAAAGTTGGTGGGGTTCGTCAGATGAAGGTCACCACATTTGATGCTTCGTTATATTTACATATTTACGCAGTTTTGCGATATTCGCTTGGTGTCTTGCCCGTCTGTGCCTTGAAAAAGCGGACGAAGTGCTGAGAATATTCAAAGCCGAGGCGCTGGCTGACTTGCGTAATGGTTAAGGTTTCATCTACAAGTAGTTGGCGGGCTGCAGAAAGCAGTCGGTCGTTGATCAGACTCTTTGCGGTTCTGCCAGTCTCTGTCTTGACTAATTCACCGAAATATTTGGTAGAATAGCAGCATTTGTCGGCAAAGTAGGCTACGGTAGGCAGCCCTTCATGCTCCGCTTTCCGGGCAATGTATTCATCGAGCAGAGAGATGAACTTCTTTACCACCGAATGATTAATCTCCTCGCGTGTGATAAACTGGCGGTCGTAGAATCGCAGACAGTAGTTCAGCAGCAACTCGATGTTGGAAACGATGAGTTCGCGCGAATGTCTATCTATAGGATGCTGAAGTTCCTGCTTAATCATTGAGAGTACATCACGGAAGATGTTTACCTCGGCAGCGGATAGATGTAGAGCTTCGTTGCTTGTATAGTCGAAGAACTCATAGCGGGAGATGTTCTTGCCAAGCTGGGTGCGGTTGAGCAACTCGGGATGGAAAGCCAATACCGTATATTTGGCAAGCGGTACTCCAGGAATGGGTTCAACCTTAATCGACTGACCTGGAGCAAACGAGGTGACGGTCATCTCGTCAAAATCATATTCTGTTCTGCCGTATGACAATTTGCAGCCCTTGTTTTCCTTCAGAAAGAGGGCATAAAGTCCGTAGTGATGCACAGCCTCCTGTATAGGAGAGGTGTTCTCTACACGCGCAATGTTCACCAGAGGATGAAGTGTTTTCACCCCTATGTAGTCATTGAACTCCTGTATGGTATTAAAGAAAAATTCCTTCATAATCCTATGCTTTAAATTTCTTGGGTGCAAAGATACGCACATTCTCTAAAAGAGCTTATACCTGTTTTTCGGAAGATATTACCTTTATCGGAGTTTATTCCATTCTGCCATATTTCATCTCCACGCCTTCCTTATCATACTGCTTGCGTTTGCCGGTTGGCGGCTCAGTAAGCGTGATGCGAACTACAGCCGTGCGTGATAGGGAACGGGCGATGCTCGGGTCGAAAGCATCCATGTGCTGAGGAAGGAAACGTTCACTGATCAGTCGGAGACCATGAATCTTCTCTGCATCCTCGGTCACGATTTCTGCCTTGCCGAATGCGATGGCTGATTTGTATTGCAGGGTGAAACTGCCGTCCTTCGGACCAACCGTAGGCGCACAACGGGTTACGGCTGAAAGGCAAACCTCGGGATGAGCCTTGATTGCCTCCAGTTTCTTGCCTTCCAAGGCACCATGAAAATACCAGTTCACATCATCATCTGATGCGAGTGAAAGAGGTAAACCGTAAGGTTTGCCGTCTTCGTCAATGAAACTTACAGTCATGTACGGAGCCTTGTGCATTACTTCCAATGCCCATTGGCTATCCATTGCTCTTGATTCCTTTCTCATTTTTATCCTAATTAATTTGATTATTTTTATCCTAATAACGCAGCGACCAACCCCAACCATACCATCCATGCCCCGCAAAACAACTACTCTTCGTCTATACGCTCAATTTTGAATATGACTGGTCTTGTTCCGTCAGAACAACAGCATATCATTTCGTTTTCATGCTTCATCCACCCCTTCATGATTGAACCACCTTGCAGTCCGGTGTATATATATCGTGAAATAGCATCCCATGCCTCAGAGCAATGTGGCATTTTCGGACCTCCAGCTACCGTGTTCGGGTCAGCGGATGTTTTGACGAGCGTATTCAATCCTCCATGCCAGAAATGGTCGTTCTCTTCGTCACGCTCAAAGATAAACTCATCGCCAACATTGTAGCATGGACACATTCCTGCTTTAGGGTCGGCGCAATACTTCTCCTGTAGTTCCGGATAGATTTTCTTGTCTATTACGGTCACTTTTACTTTATGCTTCATATTCTTTTTAATTTATTTATATCCTTTGTACTTAAATACTTTAACCATATCCTTGTCGCCACCCACAAGCTGGCTGCATCTGTTCAGCATTCCGGTGTCGGAGAAACCGCATTTCTCCATGACCTTTCCTGATGCAGGATTTCCGGTGAAGTGATCTGCCCAGATGTTTTCGAAATGCTTCTCGTTGATGCAGTAGTCGAGCATCAGCTTTAAGGCTTCGGTGCAGATTCCATTGTTCCAATAAGGCTTACCTACCCAGTAGCCCACCTCACAGTCGCTTTCTCCGATAGGGATGTTGCTGGTTTCATGGGTGTAGTAGCCGATGCAGCCGATAGCCTCGCCAGTCTCTTTCAACACAATCGCCCATGTCGTTTCATTATGGAAGAATGTCCGGATTATCTCCCGACTTTCCTCTACTGACTTATGTGCTGGCCATCCTGCACGAGGTCCCACATCAGGGTCGGAGGCGTACTTGAAGAGTGCCTCTGCATCCGATTCCAGCCAATGGCGGAGTAAAATTCTTTCTGTTTCCATCAGATTATATCAATGTTTTGCATTTTGTTTACTATGTGCACTTACCCCAGCCAGTCGGTAAAGATAAGTATACATTCGTGCACCTTCTCAAAGAATTTTCCTATCCGGCGCTTGATGCCCTTCCAATATATCCCATTCTTTTTAATGCTCATATACTTAGTTATTTATTTTGTTATTAATTCATGTGCAAATACGCCATCAGCGCAATATATCTGCAAAAATACAAAAAATATTCAGAAAAGTGATTTTATGGATGGATTTTGTTTGCAGGGCGAACTTGATTTAACCTTATTTTATATGATAGAGGGATATTTTGATAATCTGAAATCCTTAATGACCGGAAATGACCGTGACCGGAAATGACCGGAATCTTTGGGGTTTGAAAATGAAAATGACCCTTAATGACTTTGACCCTCGCCGCCGGTCTGGTCGGTATTCGGCGTCATCGCGAAGGTTCTTGAACTCCTGACCAGGCTCCCACTGAACCTTCACGCCGGTGATAGGGTAGTTTATGATGGATTGATGGCTTCAGCAGATGAGGTGATTATCCTTTCAGAATACTATTACACCCGATGTTTTCATGACCGAGACGGACGCAACGATTTCAGACGAGACCGATAAAAGGATCGGTCTCAATTGTTTTGTGTACTATTTCTCAATGACCTATACGAGCATCATTGCTACAGAAAGTATAGTGACAAACTGGATGAATCTTCGGAAGGCTTTTTCTGGGAAGAGTTTTACCATACGGATTCCGAGCAAGGCTCCGATTCCTATTACCGGGAGCATTAGGAGGTTCAGCGAAAACGAGCCCCAGTTGATTCCTTGGCTCCGAAAGCCATTGCCATGTAGGGCACGATGAGGAGCATTATTCCCTGAACACCGGTTTTTGACATTCCTATGCACAATGCAGCCAGTGCCAGGATTGACCATTGAAATACGGATAAAGTTTCTGTCATTTTCTCTCTTCTTTTTATTTGTTTCTATTCTATTTTTTATTTGTGGGTGCAAAATTACGGCTAATCTCGAACAATAATATCCATTATATTTGCGTTATCATAGTGGATATTTGCGCATACGCAGATAAATGGAGATTATGCCTATATTAGAACGAAAGATTGCGCACAAAATGACAACTTTGTGCAGCCATATTACTTATCCGGAGTTCGTTCTGCCCCTGCATAAGCATGCGGAGTATGAACTCATGATTTTCACCCACGGCAGCGGAAAGCAGTTCGTGGGCGAGAGCGTTGCGCCTTATGCTGAAGGCGATGTTGCGCTGATAGGAAGCTATGTTCCGCATCTTCATCTTTGTAAAAGCCGGATGAAGAGTGGGGAGAATGTTGGGAAAGAAGAACTTAAATCAGGGCTTGAAACAGAACTTGAAGATAGGCTCTATAGTAGTGGCGAAGCCATCCAGTTCAGTCCCGATCTGTTTCCTTCGTCTCTTTTGAATCTTCCCGATTACGCCCATATTTCAAAGCTTCTTTCAAAGAGCCAGTATGGAATACGATTCTATGATGAGGGATTGTATGATGAACTCTTAGAGATGATGAAGGCTTTCGATTCATCCACCCACACCTCACGGCTTATCATCCTGCTCCAGATTCTCGACCGTCTGCATCATTGCAAGAAAACGCAACTCCTGTCGCCTACGGCTTACAGCAATGCTAATCGTCAACCCGAGTTGGAGGAGCCTATCGGCAGAATCTACACCTATTTATATAATAACTTCCGTGAGAAGGTGGTACTGAAGGATGTTGCCGATTTTGTAGGTCAGAATCCGACTTCGCTTTGCCGTTATTTCAAGAAATCCACCGATAAAAGCATCTTCCAGGTGCTGGCAGAAATCCGTATCGAGTACGCCTGTAGGCTGCTTGCCAATTCAGATTTGACTATCACAGAAGTGGCTTTCAGTTCCGGCTACAATACGCCGACTCTCTTCTTCGAGCAGTTTCAGAAGATCATCCATCTTACTCCTGCTGAATATCGCAGGGAAATTAACGGGACTGCTCAGTGATGGCTAAAATTGCAAAGATACACGATGATATTGCAAACATACAGAACTTAGTTAAGCGAAAAAGTCAGTAACTTTGCACCGTCAAAAGAATAGTTGAAATTTAAAAGATTAGTTAAATTATGGAAAAGGAAATATTATTGAATAATGGAGTGAAGATTCCTACACCGGGGTTCGGAACGTTTCTTACTCCTGATGGAGCAACCTGCGTTGAAGCTGTGAAAGCTGCCATCGCTGCTGGCTACACCCACATCGACACCGCTGCTATCTATAAAAATGAGAAGAGCGTAGGCGAGGGAATCAAGGAAAGTGGAATCAAGCGTGAGAATCTCTTTGTTACCAGCAAGGTTTGGAACACAGAGCGTGGCTACGACAAGACCTTGAAGGCGTTTGACAAGACTTTGAGTGATTTAGGTCTCGATTATCTCGACCTCTACCTCATCCATTGGCCAGCCAACGAGTTGCAGTTTGGCAAGGATGCAAATCAGCAGAATGTAGATACTTGGAAAGCGATGGAGCGTCTGCATGAAGAGGGCTTGATTCGCAGCATCGGTCTTTCTAACTTCATGCAGCATCATGCAGAGCCAGTAATGGCGAAGGCAAACATCTGTCCGATGGTTGACCAGATAGAGTATCATCCTGGATTCACCCAGAAGGAGTGTGTTGAGTTCTGCCAGAAGAACAACATTCTTGTGGAAGCATGGAGCCCATTGGGAAGAGGTAATGTCTTGGATAATCCTCTCTTGAAGTCGATTGCTGCCAACCATGGCAAGAGCGTGGCTCAGGTAGTTATCCGTTGGGTGATGCAGACAGGCGTGCTGCCACTGGCAAAGTCGGTTACTCCAAGCCGAATCAAGGAAAACATCGATGTATTCGACTTTGAACTCTCTCAGCAGGAAATGTTTGAAATCGCATCTCTGAAGGCAGACAGAATAGGTTCAGACCCGGATACATGTGATTTCTAAAATTTTATAGTTTGGGAGTGAAATGCTCCAAAAACATATAAGATGAAAATGTAAAAAGTTACGGAAAATGTGAATTATCTCCGTAACTTTTTACATAAACCACTCACTTTTGGTGTTATAGAGTTTCCCTCAGTTCTTCTATGAGGTTTTCAAGAATATAATCATCGCTCATAAGCTGTAAACCATATTTGGGGTCAGACATCTTGAATAACCGGAAATCCTTAATGACCTTAATGACCGTGACCTTAATGACCGGAAAACGCCCCCTAAACATTTATTTATTTTTCTGATGAAACTCCTTTCTTGTTTTAGCCATTGCTTCCGTAGCCCTATCGTGGGTTTCTATCAGCAATGGACTCTTATGATATTGCACAATCTTGACCCCGGCTGAGTTGTGCCTTTTCTTTTCCTCGATGCATTGAATGATCAAGTCCGGGTTGGCAGACTTTGATGTTGGAGCTTTGTCAAAGTTCTGAATGTAGGCGGCATTGGTCAGGAAGAGAATGTCGGAACCCTCCGGGATTTCCTGCATTACCTTCACCATGAGGGTTAGCATCATGCGGAACTCCGTGGTGTGTAGGTCGCTGATTACATCACGACTGATGATATTGCCGTTATGCTCAATCACAACGGCAGCACCACCAGCTCGCTCTTTATGGCCATAATCACATGAACCACCTATCCAAACGTAATATGTAGAAGTATCTTGTGTCATAATTATTCTTATAATTTTCGTACAAAAGTACCACAAATATTGCTAAGTGTGGTACTTTTGTACGGGATGATAGAATGGACAATGCATGGTTATTTTCCTATTTCTGATTTTTCCATTTATTTTATCTTTAATGTCCGCAGATATTCCTTCTGCTCGGGCGTGATTCTGTAGCTCTCGATGGCCTTCTGGATGGTCTTGTTGTGCGTCCAGGGAGCAAGGCGGTGTTGCTCGATGTAGGGAATCGCCTGGTCCCATTGCTTGGCAAGGGCGGTGGCGAAGAACCAGGCTACCATCATCTTTACGTAATACTCTTCGCTCCTTACTGATGCAGGAATTTCAAGATATTCTGCCTTGAAGTCTTTATCCAGGTAATGAGACATAAGTGCCTCTATTCCAAAGCGACAAGTATAAACGTGTGACGATTTGCTCCAAGTCTTGATCTTCGCCAATAGCTCCTCCTTGTGTTTGGCAAACACCTTCGGAGACATGATGTCGCAAACTGCCCAGTTGTCCACGAATGGCAGGAATCTGTCTGTAAGACGAATGCATTCCTCGTAGTCCTTCACCTCGGAAATGAGGAGACCGTGAAGCATATTCTCATCGTAGTATTCATGAGGAAGCTGCTGAAGAAATTCCTTGCATTCTGCCTCCTTTGTAAACTCTTTTGCGAACTTGCGAAGCACGGGCACACGAATGCCTATGAAACTTTCCATAGGCACTCCTGGCGTCAGTTTAGCTTGGAAAGCAGCATACTGCTTATCCTGCATGGCGAACAGTCTTTCTTGAAGTGAAGTCATTTTTATCCAATTAATTTAATAATCTGTTTATCCGAAGCATCAGGCAGGATTTCTTTCAGATGCTCGAAAATCCTCTGATAAGATTCCTGGGGAGTGCGGTTGCATTGGCAAGCCTCCCTGCCATAGAGATCTTCGGGAGTATTGAGCAGCGACCATCCCCAGCCATATTCATGATTGTGCTTGTCGCGAGGGTAGATGAAATCCTCGGTCACGATGTAAGTTGCCATTTCCAGTCGGGTGAGATAACCGTCAAACTTGCTTCTCATTCCCTTACCCGTGAAACCGCAGGCTGCCCGAAGTTCTCTCGTGATGAGACTGCCCGATGATTGAAGCGTACTGAGAATGGTCCCTTCTATCGATTCTTCATCCGGACGGGGGTATTTGCTTCTTCTGTAGTTGCAGAAGTCAGGCCACCATTCCTGGCTGATGAATCCTGCTTTCTTGTTAAAGAACTTCCCGTACATACACGGCATTTCTTGCACAATCTCGCCCTTCCATTTCCATAGCGGCCAGTCCCAACCGCCTTCAGGAAGTCTTACGTAACCGCAATCTTCGGCCACGATGTCTTCGGCAGAGAAGCCTTCAATGCCGCTATCAAGGAGAGGGAGGAAGCCGATTTTCTGAATCAGCTCCATCATGCCTGTTGCTGAATATACTTCTGGAAAATTCATGTTCATCTATTTTTATCCGTTGAACTTAAATAATCTTGACGTTACATCTGTCTTCTTATGTATCGTGCCAGTCCGTAAACATATCTTCGGCAACCTGGACGATAGTGGAGCAGGCGGTCGAACC
>ERZ1023822.124-NODE-124-length-27602-cov-39.321560_pt1 | contig 27602 bp, 17 predicted proteins | sample MGYA00380379_ERZ1023822 | MGnify/ENA primary metagenome ERZ1023822 (study PRJEB33179, sample SAMN07448988) | human gut metagenome | biome: Human-gut; feature: Human associated habitat; material: Faeces | host: Homo sapiens | place: India: Bhopal | collected... | reverse complement strand
CTGTCATGGAGGTAGGTGTAGCAGGTAATGGTGGCGTGACCGACATTGATGGTAACTTCACCGTAAACTTGAAAGGCAAAGGTAACAAACTGAAGATTACTTACATTGGTATGAAATCTAAGGAAGTGAACGTTGCAGGTAAAACTAACATTACTGTAAAACTTGAAGACGAAGCAAACAGCTTGAATGACGTAGTCGTTATCGGTTACGGTACAGTAAGAAAGAAGGACCTTACAGGTTCTGTTTCTTCTATCAGCGATAAGCAGATTGCCAACATTCCAGTTTCTAACGTAAGCGAGGCGATGACCGGTAAGATGGCTGGTGTTAACATCACTACCACAGAAGGTTCACCTGATGCTGACGTGAAGATTCGCGTGCGTGGTGGCGGTTCCCTTTCTCAGGACAACTCTCCACTCTACATCGTTGACGGTTTCCCTGTAAGCTCTATCAGCGACATCGCTCCTAGCGAAATCCAGAGCATCGACGTATTGAAGGATGCTTCCTCTACAGCTATCTATGGTGCCCGTGGTGCCAATGGTGTTATCATCGTTACAACCAAGAGCGGTTCTGAGGGTAAGACTCAGGTAAACTTTAATGCATCTCTCGGCTACAAGAAGGTTACAAAGTTGATCAAGACTCTTGACCCTTATAACTTTGCATACTCTCTTTATGAAGTTGGTGCAACAAACTATGGTAACTACAGCGACCTCGATATCTGGAAGTCTGTAGAAGGTACAGACTATCAGGACGAAGTATTCGGTCGTACTGGTAACCAAAAGCAGTATAATGTAAGCGTTAGCGGTGGTACTAAGGATATCAAGTATAACATTGGCTTCTCTCATAACGACGAGAAGAGTATCATGCTTGGTTCTGGTTATGCAAAGAACAATGTAAATGCTAAAATCAATGCCAATTTGAACAAGTGGTTGTCATTAGATTTCAATGCTCGTATGGCATTCACCAAACTTGATGGTCTGAATGGTGGTGCTGACACAAATGAAAGCAACGCAGCCAACTCTATCGTTGCCAATACCGTAAAGTTCTGGCCAGTATATCCTCTTACAGATAGCGATGAGGACGAGGAGAACTCAACATCAGTAGAACGCAATCCTATCGAGCGTATTTATGATTCTTATAAGTATCAGGAGCGTTTCCAGCAGAACTACAACGTAGGTTTGAACTGGAAGCCTTTCAAGAATATCACCTTACGCTCAGAATTTGGTTATCGCTGGGATTACAACAATACCGATCAGGTTTGGGGTTCTAATGCCACAACCAATTCAAAGTACGGCTACAATGGTCAGCCACAAGCTGTGTTTACTAAGGTAAACAAGAAGAACTGGCGCAATGCCAACACTATCACTTACGATAACAGCAAGCTTTTCGGAGGCCGTGACCATATCAACGTATTGTTGGGTCAGGAATGGAGCAGCAGCGAGCAGACTACAAGAAATGCCATATCTGTTGCTTACCCAGCATCTTTTGGTATTGATGACGTTTTGTCAAATACTGGTGCAGGTACTGCCCTTCCAAACGAAGGAACTATCGCTGCCGATGAGAACATCCTCTCATACTTCGGTCGTATCAATTATACATTGAATGATAAGTATCTGGCAACATTCACTATGCGTGCTGATGGCTCTAGTAAGTTTGGCAGCGGCAACCAGTGGGGCCTATTCCCATCTTTAGCTTTAGCATGGCGTATGTCTGACGAATCATTCATGAAAGGTGCTTCTAAGTGGCTCTCTAACTTGAAGGCTCGCTTGAGTTTCGGTACTGCCGGTAACAACCGTATCAATTCCGGTTTGATTTCTACCGTATACTCTATGGCTAGCAACACATCAAAGGCTCCATTCTTTGATGAGAATCGTGGTTCTATGTTGGAGCATGGACAATATCTCTACAATCCAAACTTGAAGTGGGAGACAACCGTTACCCGTAACTTCGGTATCGACTATGGTTTCTTTAACGGACGTATCAGCGGTACATTGGATTTCTATTGGAATACCACTAAGGACCTCTTGATGCAGACTTTGATTCCATCAAACACAGGTTATAGCTACCAGTTCCAGAACTTTGGTAAAACTTCTAACAAGGGTGTCGAGTTGGCACTCAATGCAGTCATCGTAGACAAAAAGAAGTTTGGCTTGAACTTCAACTTCAATGTTTCTTACAACAAGAACAAGATTGATGAGTTGAATCTTGAGAATCCATGGCAGAGCAGCAACTGGAGTGGTTCAACCATCTCTAAGTATGAAGACTTCCGTGTAGAACAGGGCGGCCGACTTGGTGAGCTCTGGGGTTACAAGATGAATGGTTACTATACAGTATACGACCCAGCTACAGGCACTGGCGACTTGGTTCTCAATGCCAAGGGTAAGTGGGAATTGGCTGATGGAGTAAAAGACAAGAGCAAGGACATCTTCGGCGGAACCTACTACCCTGGTGGTCCTAAGGTACAGTGCGACGAAAATGGTAATCCTATCAAGCAGCGTCTTGGAAATACCGTTCCTACAACAACTGGTGGTTTCGGTTTCGACGGTCACGTAGGCAACTTCGACTTCAATGTGTTCTTCAACTACTCTCTTGGCAACAAGATTGTAAACGGAACCAAGCTGGCTAACGCCTTCTATTCAGGTTCTAACAAGAAGTACAACCTTGTAGATGACTTTACCCTCGACAAACGTTACACATGGATTGACCCTAACAATGGTTTGAACCTTGGTAAGATTTCTACTTCAACCATCACAACATATGGTGGCACAGAAGAAGTTATGGCTCGCTTGAACGAGTTGAACCAAGGCAAGAGCATCTACAATCCAGCTGCCGTTACAGCCATGCAGTTGACTGATTATGCTGTAGAAGACGCTTCATTCCTGCGTTTGCAGAACGTAACTATTGGCTACACATTGCCAAAAACCTGGTTGAAGAACATCTTCATCAGCAACGTACGTATCTACTTCACCGGCTACAACTTGCTTTGCATGACAAGCTATAAGGGTTACGACCCTGAAGTTGACACAAGCAGCAAAAAGAATCCTATGACTCCAGGTATCGACTACGCAGCATACCCTAAGAGCCGTACATTTGTAGGTGGTATTAATGTAACATTCTAAAAAAGTAACAAAGAACATGAACAAGATATTTTCAAAAGTCTTGGTAGCTTTGGGAGCTGCAACATTGGTTTCTTGCTCAGACTTCCTTGATCAGAAGTCACCTTCTGAGTTGGAGAACTCTAATGTATATGGTTCTACCTACTACACAGGCTTACGAGTAAACAAGATATATGGCGGTTTGACTCAAGACCGTACATACTCTCAGGACCTTGCCATCGTATGGAACCTGAACAGCGACATCGAATTAGTGGATGGTCTTGGAAGTGACGCTACTAACGCTACAAGTGAGCGTGGTAACATGAACTACAATGCCGATCCTGGATGGTCTAAGATTGCTGGCGTGTGGGATGCACTCTATGGTGTTATTGAAGACGCAAACGACGTTGTTGATGGCGTAAAAAACAGCGACCTGTATCAGAATGGTAGCAAGTCAGACAAAGCAACAATGGGACGCTATCTCGGAGAGGCTTTAACACTCCGTGCACAGTGCTATCTCGACCTGGTACGTTTCTTCGGTGACGTACCTTTCAAGGCAGAGTCATCAAAATCAGACCTTTCCAATGCATACCTTTATAAAATGGATCGAGACAGCATCCTTGACAGCTTAATGGTAAATCTTGATGAAGCCATCGAACTTTTGCCTTGGGCAGGTCAGGATAGTTATACCACAGAACATGCAACCAAGGGTTATGCACATGGTCTCTTGGCACAGATTGCCTTGACACGTGCAGGATATGCTATCCGCGAAAAAGCGAAGGAAGGCTACGAGACTGCAACTTACACAGACGCAACCTACCCTACACAGCGTCCAGGTGCCGCTAAGTGTAAGGAACTGTATGAGATTGCACTCAAGCATCTCAGTGCTATCATCAAGAGTGGTTCACACAAATTAAATCCATCATTCGAAAATGAATGGTATCTCTTGAACCAGCTGACTCTTGACAAGACCTATCAGGAAAACCTCTTCGAGATACCTATGGGTAGCAACGTTACTGGTGAATTGGGTTATACAGTTGGTGTACGCTTGAATGGCGTTACTACAGAATATGGTTATGGTAACTCTTCTGGTAAATTGAAGTTGACAGCGCCTCTCCTCTACTCTTACGACAAGGCAGACCAGCGTCGTGACGTTACAGTAGCAGCATTCGAGATTAAACAGGATGGTAAGAAGACAGTAGAGAGCATGCTTGGCAACGCTCCATTTGGTCTTTACTGCGGTAAGTGGGATGCTCGCAAGATGAACGACAAGTGGTTGTCAGACAACTTGAAGGCAACAGCTAAGCACACCACAGGTATTAACCCTGTCGTGATGCGCTACTCTCAGATTCTGCTTTGGTACGCTGAGGTTATGAACGAGTTGGCTGGTCCTACAGGTCGTTATGATGGTGACGCAGGTATGACTGCACTTCAGGCTCTTGCAGAAGTTCACGACCGTGCTTTCAGCGACAAGGCTTTGGCAAACCACTACATCAACAACATTCCTAAAACCAAGGAAGGTCTGTTCGAAGCAATCGTACAGGAGAACGCTTGGGAGTTTGCTGGAGAAGGTTACCGCAAATGGGATTTGATTCGCTGGAATCTCTTGGCTCAGAAGATTCAGGAGTTCAAGGATACTTATATCCAGGACTTGACTGACAAGAAATATCAGGAGAAGATTTACTTCAACTATACTGATGACACAAAGACCAAGATTGACATGAGCAGTGTAACTTGGTATGGTCTCGCCGGAGATGAGTCTGAATCAGACTTTACTGGTAGTGCAGATAGCTTTGGCAAGTCTAGCTTGACAAGCGGCAAGGATACTCAGGTAAACACTAACTTGCCTTCTATCAGCAGTGGTCTTGTAGGCGACAATGTACCTGTTAAGAACAGATACCTCATGCCTATTGCATCTACCACAATCTCTGCATCAAATGGTCATTTGTACAATTCTTATGGCTATAACGATTAGTACGAACTGTTAATAATAGAAACAAGATGAAAATAAAGAATATATTTGGAATGTCATTGGCCTTCTTGGCCATGACACCAATGGTTTCTTGTACAGATAAGAACGACTGGGATGTTGACAGTGCTCACGACCGCTTGTTTGGTGTCAAGAGTTCTGCTTTGTCTGTTGACACAGATGACGACCAACCAACCAAGATTGCAGTCAACTTTTCTGCGTATGACAAGAACACAGAATACTACATCGTAGAGTTGAGCACAGACTCTCTTTATGATGATGTACCTATGGGAGGTGAGAACGCAAGAATCTTCGGTGAAGACAAGAGTATCACATCTGCTCCTGTTGACATTAACAACCTGGAAGAATACACCAAGTACTACATGCGTGTAAAAGCTATGTCTTCAACCAAGGCTGAATCAAAATGGGTATATTATAAGGATGGCGACTCTTTCCGTACTCCAGGTATCCTTCACGATGTTTTGGAGAAAGACCGCTTGGACGATAATATCCGCTTGACATGGATTCCAGGTTCTAACGTAACCACTCTTCGCTATACTTATAAGGATAGCGAGGGAGAAATCCAGACTGAGGACATCGCTCTAACAGATGCTGACCGCGAAGCTGGTGAGTATAAGATTACAGGTTTGAACTCAAATCGTTCATATACATTTAGCTTACTCAATGGAGAGAAAGTTCGTGGTTCCAAGACTGTGAAGACAGCCAAGGGATTACCATCTGCCGACTACATTGTAAAACTGAATGAAGACCGTACTGTCATCACAAATGAGGACATCGAAGAGTGGGCTAATAAGGCATTCGAGAAGATGGAAGGTGCTTCTAATGTATCTATCACATTAGGTATCCCTGCTGGTAAGACTATCGACTTGGGTACTTCAGAAAAGGCAATCAGCATCCCAGAGGGTGTTTCTATTTCATTCTTTGGTAGAGCTGGTGAAAAGGCAACACTGAATGTAAAGAAGTCTGTATCTGTAGCAGGAAATCATGGTTACATCAGCTTTGAACACGTAAATATTGATGGACTTCAGAACACAGATGAAGGCATTGCAGGCTGCCAATATTTTATCAATGAAGATAAAGCTTGCGATATCGATTCTTTGGGATTCACAGAATGCAACATCAGCAACATGGAAAGAGCACTTGTTAACTTCAAGGCTTCTTCTGGTCAATCAGTAAACCAGCTTATCATTGACAATTGTATTTCAAATAATCATGGTACAGGTGGTTATGCATTCATTTGCATGAACAAGGGTATGGACAAGATTAACAACATCAAGTTTGTTAACTCTACATTCTCAAACATAAGTCTTGGAAAGAGTAGTGTCTTCGATTTATCAAAGGCGAAATCTTCTACAACCATAGACATAAATGCATGTACTTTCTACAATGTAGTTGGCGCAGATGGCTATTTCATCAATGCAAAAGATGCAAAACAAGGAATTAAAATTAAGATGAATAAGACAATCCTTGCAAAGACAGCCAATCCAAATGCTAGAGGTATCCAAGCTTGGGATTTGGACGCTAACAAGAATGGTGTAGTAAAACCTGATGCAACAGCTACATACCAGACCACAGACTTCAGTTTCTACAAAAACTCTTTTGAAGTTAACAAACTTGAAGTAGCATCTGGATCAGCGTTCAAAAATGCAGCCAATGGCGAATTCTATCTCAAAAACTCAATCTTGGAGAAGGAAAAGGTAGGTGACCCACGTTGGATTAGATAAATTCAATCAAACTATCATATTAAAGTGCAATGCCCACACCGGGCGTTGCACTTTTTTGTTTCTCTCCCTCTCCCCCACCATTCACAAAACTTTTTTTGTTAATTTCTTGGAAGTTACAGAAGAAAAGCGTATCTTTGCAGCAAGTATTAAGACTAATAAGAAATGACAATGAACGGAGAAAACTATATAAGATTCGACTGGGCGATGAAACGTCTGCTGCGCAACAAAGCTAATTATGTTGTGCTTGAAGGTTTCCTGTCTTCATTACTTGGAAAGAAATTTAAGATTCACCGCTTTCTGGAAAGCGAAAGCAACCAAGAAGACGAGGACGATAAATATAACCGAGTAGATATTCTGGCAGAAAGCGAAAACGAGCAGTTGTGCATCATTGAAGTACAAAACAGTCGAGAGCAAACCTATTTTCATCGCATGCTCTATGGAGTTTCTAAAGCGATAACGGAATATATTGGTCTTGGCAAGCCATACGAAGCTGTCCGCAAGGTGTATTCCATCAACATCGTCTATTTTGAACTGGGACAAGGCAAAGATTATGTTTACCATGGCAAAACCGAGTTCGTCGGTGAACACGAACCACATGATACACTTAAACTCTCCATCCGACAGAATGAGAAATTCTTTGGCATCAAAGATGATAAATTGGAGTTAAGGAAGAGTCCTGGTGACTTGTTCCCAGAGTACTACATACTACGTGTCAATGATTTTGACAAGGTAGCAACTACTCCACTTGACGAATGGATTGAATTTCTAAAAACAGGTTCTATCAGTTCAAAAGCCACTGCTGCAGGATTACCAGAGGCACGCGAACGTCTGCGTGTAGATTCACTCTCTCAAAAAGACAAACAAGCCTATTTCCGCCATTTAGAAGCAGTTAGGCACATGAAGAGCCTCTTCGATACCAGCCGTGACGAAGGATATCAAGATGGTCTAACAGAAGGAAGAATCGAAGGAAGAGCTGAAGGAAGAGCTGAAGGAAGAGCTGAAGGAAGAGCAGAAGGAGAAAAAGAAAAGACCAAAGAAATCGCCCTCAAACTTCTTGCTTTAAATACACCAATAGACATCATTTCCCAATCTACAGGATTATCTATAGAGGAAATCAAAAAGTTAAATTCATAAACACATAGAAAGTGCAATGCTCGACTTGAGCGTTGCGCTTTTTTCTACTACGCAAACGTTTTCGTATTATTTTGAGATGATTATACCTTATATTATAAAGAATAGTTGTAATTTTGCCACAAATAAAATTTAGCCTAAATTACAATGAGAAAATCAATCATCAAAACTATCGTGCTTTCAGCACTCTTGGCTCTGCCAGGCATTGCCAAGTCCCAGACTTTTACTGGTATTACTTCTGAGCAAAATACCCAGAATACTCCTGAAGGATGGACTGCAGTTGAGTTACCACAATTGCCAGCCATCACATCAGCAAATACGTTTAACATCAAAGACTATGGTGCATCTACATCGGCAGCAGATAACACCAAAGCTATTCAGAAAGCCCTGGATGCTGTTCCTACTACTGGCGGTATGGTCGTAATACCTGCTGGTACATGGATGTTTGGCAGTACAGACCAGATGACAAGTACAACCGAGGTGCTCAGCATCAAGTCTAAGACAGTACTCCACCTTTGCGCTGGAGCCACCTTGAAGCTCGTAGAATACGGCAAAGCTCCAAATAATAAGACTGTATTCATTGGTTGCAAGAACAGAAAGCAAAATGATATCATTATTGAGGGTGAAGGCGAGACATCAATCATTGATGGACAAGGAACTCGATGGTGGAAGGCTCGCGATAACAAGGAGACCTTCAATCCTGGAGCCATGATCCGCTTCGAACAGGGTTCTCGTTTCATGGTTAGAAATATAAAAATTCAGAACACCCCAGGTGTAAATCTTACCATCAGCAATAGTGGTAAGGCAAGCCATGCAACTATCCATGATGTGACGATTTATAATCCTGCCTCAGATACAAAGACAGAACAGCCATCACACAACACAGACGGAATCTCTATCTGGGGGCACCATGTAAACATCTACGACTGTTTCATCAGTACGGGTGATGACAACATAGTTTGCGATGACAATGCCCAGTATGTACACGTCTGGAATTCTAAAATGGGTACAGGACATGGTGCATCATTTGGCAGTTTTACCAATAACATGCATGATATTATTTATGAGGACCTCACTTTCAATAATACAGATAGTGGATTCCGCTTGAAATCACAACGTGATAGAAGTGGCGATGTATATAATCTCATTTTCCGTAATTGTACAATGACAGGAGTGAGAAACCCTATTTATATCGAAACTTGGTACAATCTGAGTACAAAGCCAATTCCATCTGAAGCCACAGCAGCAGAAGTAACCCCAAAGACACCTGCCTTCCGCGACATTCTTATTCAGAATGTGACATCTACAGGTACTCCATACAATACAAGTGCTAAGGGATATTTCCCTATCTACATCTATGGTTTACCAGAAAGCTATGTCAAGAACATAACCTTAGATAATGTTCAAGTAGAAGCCCAAAAAGGTATGTTCCTTGCATTTGTGGATGGTATAACATTTAAAAATGGTTGCAAGATTACAAATAGCAAGGATGGAAAGCTTATTGCTACCCAATATGAAGTAAAAAATCTCACAGGTGATTATACAGGTAGTTCAACTGTAGATCCTACTCCAGGAGAAGCAGAAAACGTTACCTATACTTTGGCAGCAAACACCTGCAATTTGTCAAATGGTTCAACAGAAACCACATGGAACTTCAACAATGGTTGTTCCATCACTTCCGGCAAAGGTTATGCCACAGCTAAAAGCAATACTATCAAGTATAGCAAAGGAGTAAAATTCACAATCAACTTACCAGAAAACGTAACTATTACCTCTGCTACATTTGCTGGTTATACTAACGAAGATAATAAGATCTGCTACTTGTCCGAATTAGATGGTGCCAATTATGCTTCTAACAAATACAGCTTTCCAAGCCGTACTACAACCACAAGCACAGACACCAGTTACGATATCACATTAGCTACACCTGCAACAGGAGTCATGACCTTTACTCCACAGGATGCTCAAGCTGCATGGGTTATCACCCTCAAAGGAACAAAAAATAACACTAATGGTATCAAAGGTATTACATCTGATGTAAAGATTAAGAATGACAACAACGTCTATGACCTCAGTGGTCGCCTGGTAATCAAGAACGCTTCTACAAGCGATTTGCAGGCTCTCAACAAGGGTATTTATATCCACAACAACAGAAAGTATATTGCAAAGTAACAAAACACAATATCACTCAAAAAACGTCCCCCGGCTAATCAATTTTGGCTGGGGGATTTTGTTTGAGTAAAACACTAAAAAAAGTATCCTAAGATACTTGCCAAACTATCCTAAGATACTTGCCAAACTATCCTAAGATAAATGGAAAAGAATCTAAGAATAAAGAAAGCGAGCACCATCCCTCGATGATGCTCGCCCAAAACAAGTGTGTTTCTAACCAAAAATATCTATTAGTATCCTGGGTTCTGCCAGAAACCTGTCGTACTGTTCACCTCTGTGGTGAAGTTCTGAACAGCGTCAATCTCATTCTGTGGGATTGGACGATAGAGATAATGCTTGCTGACATCAGCCTTCAGGTTGTCGGCAGCCTGTGCATTATACTTCTGTACGTACTCGTAAAGCTTACCTGTACGCTTCAAATCAAACCAGCGCATCTGCTCACCGCAGAACTCTACTGCACGCTCCTCAAGGATGGTATCGATGGTTGCATTACCACTCAAGGTATTATCCTTACCCTCGATAGCACGCGCCTGACGGAGCTGGTTGATAGTTGCCATAGCTGCACCACCATCACCGAGAGCCAACTGACATTCTGCCTTGATGAGATACATCTCTGGGATACGCATCACGATGGCATCACGGCTGGAGATGTCATGAGTTGGGTAGTTTGGATCATAAACATCATCCAAGAACTTCTTGATGCCAGGGAATGAGCACCAACCAGCAATCTTATACAGGTTGTAACGATCATCACCATAAACCTTAGAAGTCTTCACTGCAGCTTCTGTTGGCTTGGCTGTAGCCTCATCCATAGATGTGTAAACAGGGATGTCACCACCTGCCATAAACTGGATACGGTATCTGTTCTTTGCCCAAGCCTGCATAGCCTGACCCTCTGGAGAATCACCATCCATTGGACAATAGTAAATAGCGGTATCCTGCAACTCTGGATAATTCTTTGAATTCTTAGCCAAATCACGTGAAGCTATGTCATAGTGATCAAGCAAGGTTGCTTCTGAACGCTGATCGGTAGTCTTATGCTTCTCCAACAGGTTCCACAAGTGCAATGAAGGCAAGTAGCGGGTGAATCCACGTCCGTATGGAGAATAAGCTGCGCCACATTCTACATTCTTACCAGTTGATTTACTCTTGATGGTTGTCTTGCCAGCAGCTATACGCCAGAACACCTGTGTGTCTTTCTGACCATTGCCACCCAAGTCGTTAGCGCCATTGTTCCACATAGAAACAAACATCAACAACATGGCATTACCACCACGAGTATAACCCGTACGGGTAATCAAGCTGTTGTACTGCATTGGGCTACCACCTTCCAAACGATAACGGTAAGGAATGCAGTTAGCATTGGTCTTGATGTCCTGAGAATAGGTTACACCGAAGAGCGCCTCCTGATTGGTATTATAGCTCTCATTAGCCATCGTCCATACATGCTTGTAGTTATTGTCAAGACTTGCATAATCCCTTGCACCAATAACAGCCTCTGCATCTGCCTGAGCAGCTGTATAGAGAGCATTCTTGTCTTTACCATCATAATTGCCACCTTTGACGGTCTGACCTAACTGACCACCCAACCAGGATGCTGCATAAAGCAATACTCTTGATCTCAAAGCCTTAGCTGCCCAATAGTTGGCACGTCCATCAGCCTTGGTCTTGTAACCTGCAGCCTCGAACTTAGCGATAGATTCATCCAAATCGTCCAATACCTTACCGAACACTTCATTCTCAGGCATTCTGGTAGGATTGAAATTCTGAGCTGTTACAGGTTCTGAATTATATGGGATAGCTCCCCAGGTGTTAACCATGTGGAAATAATAGAAAGCTCTCAGGAAAAGAGCCTCACCCAGATAACGATTCTTCAGATCCTCACTCAAGAAGTTTGCATCATTCACATACTTGATAGCATTGTTGCAGACATCTGTAGCACTATAGAAAAGTTCCCAATAGTTATCAAGACAAGGGTTATCTGCCACATTGTTTTCCAATGCTGCTGCATTGAAATTGTAGGAGCAAAGGCTCTTCTGCTTGTTATCATAACCATAATAGAAGAGGTCGGTACCCATTTCACTTAAACCTAAACCTGCTTCCTTACCATACCAGCCACGGGCAAAGGTGTAGCAGTTTGCTACAAGGCCTTCCAGACCAGCAGGAGTTTTATATGCCAAACCGGCAGTTTCACCCACTTTATTCTCTTCCTCCAGAAAATCAGAACAAGAGGTAAGTCCCAACATCATAGAAGATGCCGCTGCCATGAATAATATCTTTGTTTTCATAATTGATTCGATGTTTTTAGAATTCTACATTAAGACCGATTACAACCTGCTTCTGCATAGGGAATGAGATGCTACCACCACGCTCTGGGTCGTAGTTGTCAATCTTACTCCATGTCAAGAAGTTCTTCATTGAGCAATATACTCGAGCCTTATTCATACCGATAGTATGCAACCACTTAGCTGGCACATTATAAGAAAGGGTGATATCCTTAATCTTGAAGTAATCAGCCTTTTCGTATGTGAACGCAGACTTGTAAGTTGACCAGATCTTGCTGGAATTAGTATCCAAACCTGGGTTAGGGAATTTTGCATCGGTATTGGTTGGTGTCCAATAATCGATAGCATCACCCCAGTTGGCAGACTCAAAGTTCAACTGCTCATTCATTGCGTATGAAATATAACCGCCCAAACGAGCCATCAACTGTACTGAGAGTGAGAAGTCCTTATAGGTGAATGTATTGGTCATACCGAATACATGATTAGGATCCTGGTTATAGAGTACACGGTCGTCAGAACTGATAGTACCATCACCATCCTTATCCAAAATCTTTGGAGAACCTGGTGTACCATAGCCCTTGGTACCTGTGCAACCAGGCTTCTTGCCTTCATGTGCAGCCTTAAAGTCTTCTACATACTGGTCGAACTCACCAATACCCCACTCACCGAGTACCTTGTAATCATAGAATGCGTTTACACGATTGCCTACGAACAAGCCCTTGGTACCAGATACGTACTTGTCAACACCACCTGTCAACTCAGTAATCTCATCTTTGAAATGAGAGTAAGACCAGTTGGCTGTCCAGTCGAAGTCCTTGGTACGAACGAGATCTGTCATCAAAGAGATCTCAAGACCCTGTCCCTTTGTCTTACCGATATTGTCGATAACGGTAGGGAATGATGATGCAGGTGCTGTCTTATAGAACAACAAATCGTAGGTATGGTTCCAATAGTAATCAATGCTACCGCTGATACGTCCATCAAGGAAACCGAAGTCGAGACCAAGGTTGAATGATGAGGTCTTCTCCCATGTCAGGTTAGGATTACCCAACTGGCTTGGAATCTTACCAGATACATCTGTGTTGCCTAAATAGTAATAATAGGTATTGGCACTCAGTGATGTCAATGTAGAATAAGCATCAATAGCTGCATTACCGGAAATACCCCAAGAAGCACGAAGTTTCAAGTTGCTCAAAACTTTCTGGTCTTTCAACCAACTCTCCTCGATCATTCTCCAACCACCTGCTACAGATGGGAAGTAACCCCACTTGTGACCTTTTGCCAAAGTAGAAGAACCATCAGCACGAAGTGAAGCGGTCAACAGATACTTGCTGGCATAAGAATAGTTCAGACGACCAAAGAATGACAACATGGAAGTCTTGACGTAGGTAGAAGTTGTCACAGGAGAAAGGATCTTAGACAGATCATTGTAACCGCTCTCATAATAATGAGTAGCACCTGCATCACCACCTACGGTAGAACTTTCTGTCACTGTCTGGGTCAACTCATGACCAAGCAATGCTGTCAAATCATGCTTCTCTGCAATCGTAGTATTGTAATTGATGGTATTATCCCATGTAATCGCAGTAGAGTTATTTCTAATCTGACGGATGTAGCTGGTAGAAGGAGACTGGTATCTCTGCTGACTCTGATAGTCCTGATACAAGCCATTGCGTGAGTCGCTTCTATCTACAGCAAACATAGAGCGCAAGTTCAGACCCTTCAGAGGAGCAACCTCCACATAAGCATTGCCGAAGAAACGGGTTGACTCTGTATTATTCTGATAAGCACCATCCACATCATCCAGCAATGGAGAACAGTGAGCTGCATACCAAGGGTTTGGAGTTGCATTGATGCTTCCATCTGTCAAATATGGATGAGTAATGGAGGTCATCTTCAAAGCCTGGTTGTAAACACCGGAATTACGACGATTCCAGTTTTTGTAAGTAAAGAGTAAGCTGGATCCTACCTTCACAACCTTATTGATGCGATGGTCGATATTCACCTTACCATTGTAGCGGCTCATCTGATCGTTCTTCATCAAGCCACGGTCGTACATAGCACCCAAGGAAATATTGAAATTGGTCTTTTCACTACCACCAGCTACATTTACTTCATAGTTCTGAGAGGTACTGTTTTTCAAGAGCAAATCGCCCCAATCAGTATAGGAACCATCATTATAAATATCGAATGTAGATGTACCATCATCCAGTTTATTGGTCAGTACACTTTCAGGAGTGATGCTGCTGAGCACGGTATTATAAGCCTCCAAAGTCTTATCTGCACCTTTATACCAAGTTGCATAAGCACTCTTGTCTATCAGGCGCTGTACTTCCTTAGCACCATACATAGAATGTGCTGCATTGGTAGGACTGTTGAAAGAGTTGTAGAAATTGAAACCTACTGAAGTCTTACCAGCCTTACCACGCTTAGTAGTAATGATGATAACACCATTGGCACCACGGGTACCATAGATAGCTGTAGAAGAAGCATCCTTCAATACCTCCATAGACTCAATATCGGATGGATTGATATCGAGCGTAGAACCATAAGCCACTCCATCCACAAGAATCAACGGATTATTGGATGCCAACATAGAACGGGCACCACGGAGATTGATGCTTACGCCAGAACCAGACTCACCACTTGACTGCTGCAAGTCCATGCCAGGAATCTTAGCCTGCATCGCCTGCATCGCATTGGATGAAGCCACATTCTTAAGATCGTCAGACTTGATGGAAGCGACAGAACCTGTCAAATCACGTTTCTTCACTACGCCATAGCCGATGACAACCAATTCATCCAGAGAATTGTTATCTTCTTCCATCACGATATCGACGGAATTCTGGGCACCTACCTTTACCTTCTTTTCCTTGTAACCGATATAGGTAAATTTGAGAACTGTAGATGGATTAACTCCGTTAATAGAAAAGTTACCATCCAAATCGGTGACAGAACCTAAACCTGCCATTCCTTCAGGAACAACACTAACGCCAATCATTGGTTCGCCATTAGAATCCTTCACTGTACCCTTGATTGTTTTCTGTTGTGCAAAAGCACCAAAACAAACAGAGCCTAAAGCCAGTGCCATACTGACACGTTTCAGTTGTTGATACATAAACTTCTGTTTTAGGTTATTATTATTTCAAGTTTTTAAGCTGAGCTTAATTTCGCTTTTATTCAGTTTTCATACAAACTCACCTTATTCATCATGACTTGGTTCCGTTATTATGAAGCGGCTCCTTAGTTATTATGTAGGTTTGTTATGCCGCAAAGATATGAAAAATTCTCAAAAGGTCAATGCAATTACATACACAAAATAACGTAAACGTTTACGAACAAGTGTATAAAAAAACGCCCATCTTCCATCAGATGAAGCGCTTTTTATACGTTCATATTCAAAAAAAGTGTATCTTCTTAAAAAGTCAGAAGATACACTCTTGTTTTATATTTTTTTCTTCAGGGATTTCCTGAAGAATCTCATTCCTACTTATCAGTAGTTTTCTTGGCAGCAGGTTTTGCTGCTGTCTTGGCAGGTGCCTTCTTTGTAGCAGCCTTCTTTGTAGCAGCCTTGGCTGGTTTCTGTGCTTCACGCAGTTTCTCTACTTCCTTTTCTATCTTGTCCAACTTAGCCTGGAGACGGGTGATTTCCTTATCCTTCATCTCTATCTCCTCCTCCATATTGGTGACACTGGTCATGTAATTATCAAGCTGCTCATTGTCCATCTCTGGATGGAGAGAGTTTACTCGGTTGAGGAAGTCGCCCAGGATGTTCATATAATTTGTGAAAGCATCAAATGGACTTGAATAGATACCACGGTCAAGACCCACATTACTTGGCTTAGTAGTCATGAAACGGAAGTTATTGCTTGCCTGCAAGTAATCCCAGTCCTGATTGATACGAGGATCATTAGCAATACGTACACGGTCGGCTACACTATAGAGTTTGTTGAAAGCCTCACGCTGCATCTGATTTCCGAGCCATGGGCTGACATCACGCTCCTCATCCACCCAACTCAATGTATCAGGTACATTCAACTCGCCTACAGACTTCATCTTCTTGCAAATCTCTGAAGGTGTAGAGAAGGTGATGCCCTTCTGGCGTGCACATTCTGGCAATGCCTTGAAGAACTCGAGGATATTGCTGGACAATGGCTGGGCAATACCAAGTGCAGACAGTTCCATGAAGATATTGATAATCTGCTCTTCCTGTGGCAAAGCTGCTATCTCATTGATATAGGTATCAGCAAAAAGTGGATAACCATCCCAACTACTATTATTGAAACGCAAAGAGATATCATCGCTCAAACGGATATCACGGAGCAAAAGCTTCAGATTTGGAGCTATCGGACAATGATAAACATAGTGTGGAGACTTCCAGCCCAATACATGCTTGGCACCTTCGGTCAACATACCTTCGAAGCCCATCTGAGAAGCCTGCAAACCAATATCATCGCTGTAAATGAGTGATGAATTGCGAAGCACAGTTGGCTCCTTACCGAAATATTCCTTGATCTTGGAAGCCTGACGCTTAACCTCCTTGGCAAAGCTATCCTCATTGACGAGAGAGGCAAGACCATGAGAATATGGCTCTGCGAGAAACTCTACACAACCGGTAGCGTTCAGTTCCTGCAATTTTTCCAATACCTGAGGAGCATGCATTTCCAACTGTTCCATGCCGACTCCTGAGAGTGAAAAGGCTACCTTGAAATACTTGTTACTCTGATGGATCATCTCCAACAGGGCATTGAGCGCTGGCATATATGACTTCTCAGCTATCTCGCTGATAGAACGCTCATTCTCGTAATCATCATAGTAATAATGATCAGTACCGATGTCGAAGAAGCGGTAGCGTTTCAGATGGGTAATCTGATGTATCTCGAAATATAAACAAATTGTCTTCATAATTTGAAACTTGATATTTGAACGTTTAACTTTATGACAAGCAAAGACAAAGAGTTCTTCGCTCTTCGTTCTTCACTCTTCACTTAACCTACTTCCATCCTAAGGTTTTAAGGTATAAGTCCCTGATGCGGGCGCCCACCTTTTCCCAGGTAATCTGGTCAACTTCCTTCTTGCCCTCCACAGAAAGATAGTCGAAAAGACTCTCATTATGACAGATACTGTAGATGGCATCTGCAAGGGCATGAATATCCCAGTAATCTACCTTGATGCAGTTGGTAAGAATCTCACCGCAACCACTCTGCTTGGAAATGATGGTAGGTGTACCACACTGCATGGCCTCCAAAGGAGAGATACCGAAAGGCTCACTCACAGAAGGCATGACATAGACATCAGAATCCTTCAGGCACTCATACACCTGCTTGCCACGCATGAAACCAGGGAAGTGGAAACGATCGGCAATACCTCGCTCTGCTGCAAGATAAATCATCTGATCCATCATATCTCCTGAACCAGCCATGCAGAAACGCACATTACGGGTACGATGAAGCACCATATTGGCAGCCTCAACGAAATATTCCGGTCCCTTTTGCATGGTAAGACGACCCAAGAATGTAACCACCTTCTCCTTGCCCTTATGATCAGGACGAGGAATATCCTGCCACTCCTGCTTCAATGGATATACCGCATTGTGCATAGCAAAGCACTTGCGTGGATCCTGGTGATACTGATTGATGACCGTCTGTCGGGTCAACTCAGATACACACATGATACAGTCGGCATTGTCCATACCATCCTTCTCAATGGAATAAACGGTAGGGTTTACCTTACCACGGCTACGGTCGAAATCGGTAGCATGCACGTGAATGCACAATGGTTTACCACTCACCCTCTTGGCATGAATACCAGCAGGGAAAGTCAGCCAGTCGTGAGCATGGATAATATCAAATTCCTCACTTCGAGCTACCACACCGGCAATGATGCTATAGTTGTTGATCTCGTCGTGGAGATTGGATGGATAACCACCTGCAAAATCCATACATCCGAGGTCGTTGACATTCATATAGTTGAAGTCGGCATAGATATGATCGCGATAACGGAAATAGTCATCCGGATTCATAATATTGCCTACTCGCTGCTGTACGTAATCATGATTGACATCACGCCAGGCGATAGGCACACTATTCATGGCCACAATCTTACAAGCACTGCGGTCCTCATCACCGAAAGGATGAGGAAGACAGAGTATGGTTTCAATGTCACCCTGAGCATGCAAGCCCTGAGAAATACCAAAGTTAGCAGTAGCCAAACCACCAAATACATGAGGAGGATACTCCCATCCAAACATTAATACTTTCATATAGCAGTCCTCCTTATTAATATTGATACTTATCGAGTAATTCGAGTGCACGCAGAATCTCTGCCACATTCATGGCAAAGGAAATGGCACCACGTCCAGCAAATGGAGGGTTACCATCAAAGAGTTCGCTGATGGTACCGAGACAATGATAAGACATTTCATCTTCATATCCCACCATCTGGCGCTCAATGAAGCTCAATCGGGTTCTTCTGTAGAGTTTCAAACTTGCCTCCATATAGAAACCGCCGAGCCAAGGCCATGCAGTACCTTGATGATATGCATAATCTCGCTGGCTCTGAGGACCTACATAGACAGGATTATAACCGCCACTCTTAGGAGAAAGAGAGCGCAATCCCTTAGGGGTCAGGAGTTCACGTGTACAGATATCGAGCACTTTCTTCTTCTGGTCTTGAGAAAGAGGAGAATAGTCGAAAGCGACTGGGAAAATCATATTAGGTCGAACACTCCAATCGATCATGTTACCATCTACATAGTCATAGAGATAACCATACTCATTGAGGAAAGTATCGAGGAAAGACTGCTTAGTCTTCTCTGCCAATTCCAGAAGATGCTGTTGTCTCTCTTGCTTGCCTTCCAGTTCGCAGAGAGCAGCGCAGAAGCACAATGCATTGTACCACAACGCATTGAATTCCACAATATAGCCACTTCTTGGAACTACAGGCTTTCCGTTGGCAGTAGAGTTCATCCATGTCACAGCCTTATTTTTTCCATCAGCGTAAAGGAGTCCGTTAGGATGCAATTCCAGATTAGGATGGTGATTGCCTTCGATAAAGAGCATGACACTCTTGATGAACTTACCATATTTCTTCAGACATTCCTCCTTGCTGGTTTCCTTAGCATACTGCTGAAGAGCCCAGATTGCCCAGAGAGGAACATCCGGATGTTCCAATTCGGTAATATTCACCGTGATATCCTTTCCTTCCATGAATTCCTGATATCCCTTCATGGCAGTCTTCATCACCAGTTCAAAGTAGTCATTTTCCTCTATAGAGAGGGTAAGACCCGGCAAAGAGATAAATGTATCTCGCGCACGGCACTTGAACCAAGGATAACCAGCCAGAATGTATCGGTCATCATTTTTCTCACGACGGTGGAACTGATGGGCAGCATTGACAAGACAATGGAAGAAATTGTCACGAGGGGCTCTTTCTGCCACTTCCTTATCAAAAAGTTTCTTCAATGTACCGGTCTTGATTTCAGATGTAGATGCAGCAAAGACGATGCTCTCACCTTTCTTGATTGGCATCTCAAAATAACCAGGTACATAAAGGTCCTCATTGGAAGCATAGCCACGCTCCTGCTCCTTAGGATACTCCACCCCACGATACCAGTCTGGGGAAAAAATAAACTCATTATTCTTGGAGAACTGCATATAAAGGTCTGGATAACCTGCATACATACAAGTCTTGATACCATTATCCACTGCTGAATACTCACGGGATGCTGTTCCATTCTCATGGGTAAACTGACGCACGCTTCTGAATGCCAAGAATGGTCGGAAACGCAAGGTGGTAGCTGAATGACAATCCACCATGGTGTATCTGATCAAGATGCGATCTTCATAATGCTGAAAAACGACCTCCTTCTTTAAGATGACACCACCTACACGGTAAAGCGTTGTTGGCACCTTATCGCAATCAAACTCACGAATGTATTTATGGCCCATCGGGCTAAAGTTGTTGCCTTGATACTTGTGCAATCCGAGATTGAATTCAGCGCCATGCTGAATGACTGTAGGATCGAGAGAACTCAGCAATACATGATTGTCGCCATCCAGTTCTGGAATAGGGACAACCAGCAAACCGTGATACTTTCGAGTATTACAATCAACAATCGTAGAGCACGAATAAGCACCCGAGCGGTTGGTTCTAAGCAACTCCTTCGGCAATGACTCCTGTAGGTTGGTCATCAGGGCCTTTTCGAATTTTAGATAACTCATAGATCTATATTAAGGTTTTTAATATTTTTTGTTGACTTTATTGCATCCAAAGGTAAGGAAAAAAAGCGAAACGACAAAGTTTTTTGGCAAAGAATTTAAGAAAATCGCTATATTTAATGTTTTATAAGCTTTTAAAGGGCAAATATTCCCCGTTTTTAAGTCACTTAGATGAATACACACAGTTTTGTGTAGTCTCTTTACAACAATCGCACAATCGAAAAAAGGTGCACCGGAACTTGTATTCCGATACACCTTATTATTCTTAAAACCTTATTATTCTTGAAATAAGATCAATCTGACTACTGCGGTATCAGGAAGTTGATTACTTCCTGCTCCACCGTGATGCGGTAAGGCCCAACTGGCGTCTTCATCAATCGACCATCTACACCAATCATCGCATGAGAAGAATCCTCTACCACCACCTCTCTCGTGCGATAGGGATGCACACTTTTATGATTGAGGAATTTACCTTTGACGAAAAGATAAAAGCCTTCAAAGAGCTGGGTCATACCAGGATGATGAACTACAGAGACATCCAGAAGACCATTGTAAGGCACCGCATTAGGAGTCTGTCCATATCCCGATGCATTTCCTACGCACATGGTCATCACCCTACGCTTGATGACATCTGAATTGATGCGGATATGCATCTTATAGTCTAATCGCTGGAAAATCATCAGCACGAATGAGAAGAGGAACGACAGGGTACGGGAACCAAATACATGATGGGTCTTGCGACGCAAGTTCATGATAGCAGCTATCAGACCGACATTTACGCAATTGAGAAAATAGCGGTGACAGTTTTCCCCCTTCTTGTTCTGATAACGGATACAACCTAAATCAATCTTGCGCACACGATGCTGCTGGAGCCATTTGATAGTCTGTTCATAATCACTATCATCAAATCCCCAGAAATGAGCAAAGTCATTCATCAGTCCATTAGGAATAATACCCAGCGCAATCTGGTTTCTTACGGAAGCATCTACCTGCATCAGACAGTTTACTGCATCATTCAATGCAGAATCTCCACCCACAATAACGATTGTCTTATAGCCATTGTTGATAAACATCTTAACCAGACGCTCTACACTTTTCTGATTCTCGCTTTGCACGAAATCATAGTCCACATGAAGTTGGCGCAAAACTTTCTCTATCTTAGTCCAGCGCGCACTGCTCCTCCATCCTCCTCGAGGACAATAGAGCAAGCCCCATTTATTTTCATTTACAGCCACGTCGATTATTCTCCTATAATAATATTCTCTATATTAATAAATAATGTATATACGATTAGAAATCCATCTATTACTTATCCAAATATCGATCAATCATATAAATTGCTACCGATTAGATTTCATCAGTTCAAGAACCTGCTCTACCTTCTGCTCCATCGGTTGAAGTGCATCTATCCAATGAATGGTAAAACCCCTGCGCTCCATACCACGGAACCAGGTCATCTGCCTTTTGGCAAACTGATGAATGGCGATTTCCAATCCTCTCAGCATCTCCTCATAAGAAGTTTTTCCTATCACATATTCTGTGATAAACTTGTATTCCAACCCGTAATACAACAGGTTTTCTGCAGGAATACCACGATCGAGGAGTCCCTTGATTTCCTCTACCATCCCATTCTCCAGACGCTGTTTCAGACGGCGGGTGATTTTATCACGGCGGGCATCACGGTCGATACTTACTCCTATCACCAAAGAATCAACCGCAGGCAATTCCCGCTCTGGCATCGGATGTTCGAGATTGTAAGTTTCAATCTCAATCGCACGGATGGCGCGCTGCGCAGTATCTACATCTGTGCGATTGTGCATATTAGAACCATTCTTCGCCTTCAAATCCACCAACATATCTGTCAGTTCTTCCAGCGTTTTACCTTCGAGGGAACTACGAAGAGCAGGATTTTGAGGAACTGGTGAAAGATGATAACCTTTCAAGACAGACTCGATATAGAGTCCGGTACCTCCACAGAGTATCGGAAGTACGCCACGATGAGTAATGTCCTGATAGGCATCATAGAAGTCCTGCTGATATTGGAAGAGATTATACTTGGTACCGGCATCACAGATGTCTATCAGATGATAAGGAATCAGCTTACCCCCTACCGTATAATCCTCAAGATCTTTTCCCGTACCAATATCCATGCCCCGATAGACCTGGCGACTATCGGCACTGATAATCTCAGCCCCATGCGTATCGCCACCCCACATGGAAGAATCCATGCCATTGATATGCGAGGCAAGTGCAGCGGCAAGACTAGTCTTTCCACTGGCAGTAGGACCCAATATAGTAATCATAGAATGTTTCATGGCGCAAAGATACAAATTTTTCCGATACAGACAAACAAAGAAATAAAAAAAATGGGAAAACAAGGCAAGAAAAGGAGAATCAGTATGCCTTTATGCTATAAAACTTCAAGCCATTAGACAAAAAAAATAAATAATAAAAAAGCCTGGCATTTTACAATGCCAGGCTATATATATTGTCGTAAATCGCTTCAGCGGTATTACTTCAACTCAGCGAGGTACTTGATAGTACGAACCATCTGAGAAGTATAAGAGTTCTCATTGTCGTACCAAGAAACTACCTGTACCTGATATGTGTCGTCGTCGATCTTGCTAACCATTGTCTGAGTAGCATCGAAGAGAGAACCGAAACGCATACCGATGATATCAGAAGAAACGATAGGATCCTCGTTGTAACCGAAGCTTTCGTTAGAAGCAGCCTTCATTGCAGCGTTGATACCCTCAACTGTAACGTCCTTACCCTTAACAACAGCTACGAGGATAGTTGTAGAACCTGTTGGAGTAGGAACACGCTGTGCAGAACCGATCAACTTACCGTTCAACTCAGGAATTACAAGACCGATAGCCTTAGCAGCACCTGTTGAGTTAGGAACGATGTTCTGAGCACCTGCACGAGAACGACGGAGGTCGCCCTTACGCTGAGGACCGTCGAGAATCATCTGGTCACCTGTGTAAGCGTGGATTGTTGACATGATACCTGACTGGATAGCTGCGTACTTGTTCAAAGTGTCAGCCATTGGAGCCAAGCAGTTTGTTGTACAAGAAGCTGCAGAGATAACTGTATCAGCTGGAGTCAAAGTCTTGTGGTTTGTGTTGTAAACGATAGTAGGGAGATCGTTACCTGCTGGAGCAGAGATAACTACCTTCTTAGCACCTGCTGTAAGGTGAGCAGAAGCCTTCTCCTTAGATGTATAGAAACCTGTGCACTCAAGTACTACGTCAACACCAAGCTCACCCCAAGGAAGCTCAGCTGCGTTAGGCTTAGCGTAGATAGTGATCTCCTTACCATCAACGATGATAGAGTTGTCTGTTGCCTCTACAGTGTGCTTGCCCTCGCCATACTTACCAGCGAAGCCACCCTGTGCTGTATCATACTTAAGAAGGTGAGCCAACATTTTTGGAGATGTAAGGTCATTGATTGCAACTACCTCATAACCATCTGCCTCAAACATCTGACGGAAAGCCAGACGACCGATACGGCCGAAGCCGTTAATAGCAACTTTTGTCATTTTTTTTAATATTTAAAATTAATGGTTTAAAATAATTCCATATTTTAAGCTCTCAAGCAATCCTGAAGTGCTGAAACATTCAAAAAAATAAGCTTTCAAGCATTTTTTTCTTTTTCCGAGCGCAAAGTTACTAATTTTTTTCTAACTTTGCACACGAAAAGAGTATTAAATAAATTAAAAAAGAATAGTTGAGGTTTAATCTTGCTATAAAAAAAGCAGTTAACATGTCAGACTGACAACTCCATATTGCAAAATTCAATCCTTTCACAAGAATGAAAAATGCATATCGGATGAAGAAATCAAACCCTATGATGCCTTACACCTTATTATATATATGGGAAAAATCATCATTCTGCAAGAAATGACAAAGTATAAATACTAAAATTATATCAACATTTAAATAAACAAAAGTAAAAGAATTAAGTTATGAGTAAATTTTTGAATGAATTCAAGGAATTCGCCATGCGTGGCAATGTGCTTGACATGGCTGTCGGTGTAATCATCGGTGGTGCTTTCGGCAAAATCGTAAGTTCTGTTGTGGATGATGTCATCATGCCTCCTATCGGATGGTTGATTGGTGGCGTCAACTTCGCTGACCTCAAGTTGACCTTGCCTACCGTACAGGTTGCCGGTGAGGAATTCAAGACTGCGACCATCAACTATGGTAGTTTCCTCCAGACCTGTTTCGACTTCCTCATCGTGGCTTTCTGTATCTTCATGCTCATCAAGGCGGTCAACAAGTTAGCTAAGAAGAAGGAAGAACCTAAGGAGCCTGAGGCACCAAAACCAAGTGCTGAGGAGAAACTTCTGATGGAGATTCGCGACTTGCTGAAATCACAGCAGAAATAATTGCAACAACAAAAAGTGACAATAAAAAAAGTCCCATACGATCCGCAGAATGCCATCTGGCAGTACCTGGAATCGTATGGGACTTTTTTATTTAAAGATGGAATAAAACCTTTGGGATTTCAACAGGAGCGTTTATCCCACTCCCAACAACTCAACTTCAAAGATAAGAGTAGAACCTCCTGGTATTCCTGGCTGAGAGAACTTTCCATATCCCATTTCGGCAGGAATATAAAGTTCCCACTGGTCGCCTACGTGCATCTGTTGCATCGCCACAATCCAACCATCTATCAGATCGCTCAATCGCATCGCAAACGGAGTGCCGCCACGGCTGGAATCAAACTTCTTGCCATTGATGGTCCAACCCGTATAATGAGCAGTCACAATGCTGCGCTTGCCTGGTTGTGCCCCATTTGGATCTCCCTGTTTCAACACCTTATAATATATACCACGAGGGAGTGCTTTCACACCTTCCTCTTGAGCCTTTTCTTCCAGCCAACGCTTGTTGGCCTCTACATATTCTCTTTTTGCCATATTTCAGATTACATGATATTATATTTGCGCCGCTAAGTTACGAAGAAAAATCGGAATGCCAAAAAAAATCCGGTTTTATTTTGCCATGTCTTCTTTTTATGCTAACTTTGTATCTTAATCATCAAAAATACAATATGCCACAAACACTACATATTGCAATCATCGGTGGAGGCGCCGCAGGATTCTTTGCCGGCGAAGTGCTCGACATCGATGCCATCACCGGCGGCTTCAATCTGCAGGCCGCCTGGACCACAGGGTATGTGGTGGGACAACATATCGGAGAATAAAAGGCAGGGAATTTTCTCGCCTTCGGGCTTTCTATCACTTTCTCAAAAACTTTTCTCCCCTAAAAAACTTGCCATATCAAATAATTATTGTAATTTTGCAGTAAGATTAAAAAAAGAAGATTATGGCAATAAAACTATATCCTTTAGGCATACAGACTTTCGAACGAATTCGAGAAGAAGACAAACTGTATATCGACAAGACGGAATACATCTACCGCATGGCTCACACCAACGGTAAATATTTCTTCTTGAGCCGACCACGCCGTTTCGGAAAGTCGTTATTGGTTTCCACCTTTAAAAACTATTTTGAGGGAAAGAGAAACCTGTTCAAAGGACTTGCCATCGAAAATCTGGAGAAAGAATGGACAGAATATCCTGTGCTGCATTTTGACCTGAGCGGAGGCAAGCACATGGAAAAGGACCAACTGGAGAGATACCTCGGTTTCATCTTGGAAATGGAAGAGAAAAGATGGGGTATCACCCAACCGCAGGTTGATGCCAACAACAGACTGACAGAACTCATCTATACGGCATACGAGAAAACAGGGAAACAGGTGGTTGTACTCATCGACGAATATGATGCACCCATGCTTGACGTGGCACACGAACAGGAGCAACTGGATGCTCTGCGAAACATCATGCGCAACTTCTTCAGTCCTCTGAAATTCTGCGAAGCAAAACTCCGTTTCGTCTTCCTTACCGGCATCACCAAGTTCTCGCAGGTAAGCATCTTCAGCGAATTGAACAATATCACCCTCATCTCTATGGACAAAGATTATGCAGGCATCTGCGGCATCACCCAGGAAGAACTGCTTACCCAAATGCAGGAAGATATTGATATGCTTGCGAAATCACAGGATTTGACGAGAGAGGCAACCATCGCCAAACTGAAGGAACACTACGATGGCTATCATTTTGCCAAGGTATCACCAGATGTCTTCAATCCTTACAGTCTGCTCAATTGCTTTGCAGAAAAAGAATTTGGTGCCTATTGGTTCAGTTCGGGCACCCCTACCTATCTCATCCATATGCTGAATAAGTTTGAGGTACTGCCCAACGAGATAGCTCCTACAGAAGCCCTGGAATCTGCCTTCGATGCCCCGACGGAAAAGATGAAGACCATTACCCCACTGCTCTATCAGAGCGGATACGTCACCATCAAGGATTACAACAAGGATACCCAGCTCTATACCCTCGACATCCCGAACAAGGAAATAAGAGTAGGACTGTTTGACAATCTCCTGCCCAACTACGTGGATGGCAAGAGTGCCCAGCAAGGAGGCGTTACCATCGCCAAGATGGCATCCCTTATCCGCAAGCAAGATATGGATGGAGCTCTGCAGCTCCTGCAGGATTACTTCGAAACCATTCCGTATTGCCATATAACCAATCACGAGGGACATTATCAGCAGATGCTCTACATCATCTTCACCTTGCTCACGGGATTTGTTCTGGATGTGGAAGTACATACACCAAGAGGAAGAGTGGATATGGTTCTGCTTACCCAGACCGACCTCTATCTCATTGAGCTAAAGCTCAACAAGAGTGCCCAGGCTGCCATGCGCCAGATGAATCTGAAGAACTACCACAAGCGCTTTGCCCTCTGTGGCAAACCTATCACCAAGGTAGGCATCAACTTTGACAGCGCAACAGGCAGCATCAAAGATTGGATTATCGAAAAAGCATAACTTTACTGATATCTCCCTTCGAAACAAAGTCTTTCACTATGCGGGTGTATTCCTCGTGATGGTCGCGATATGCCATGGCATGAACGGAGCCTT
>ERZ1023822.123-NODE-123-length-28189-cov-8.689166_pt1 | contig 28189 bp, 24 predicted proteins | sample MGYA00380379_ERZ1023822 | MGnify/ENA primary metagenome ERZ1023822 (study PRJEB33179, sample SAMN07448988) | human gut metagenome | biome: Human-gut; feature: Human associated habitat; material: Faeces | host: Homo sapiens | place: India: Bhopal | collected... | reverse complement strand
ACTACAATTACTATTCAAGCTTTAGCTAAAAAAGTAGCAGAATTAGAAGCTAAAATTGCACAATTAACTCCAACTATTTAAAAATAAGTCTGGCCGCAAGGTCAGACTTATTTAATTATACTTTTTTAAAACTAAAAATAAATAGAGAGAACAAAGGAGGTAATCATTTTGGCTTACACAACAAAATTAGGCAACTATGTTAAGTTTATGCGTGGCACGCCAAAAGACTGGGCTGCTTTAACTAAAGCAGAAAAAGATTTAGATACTCTTTATTTTATCTCTGAACCTGAAGGGGAAGAAGGAAAACTTTATTTAGGTCCTAAATTAATTGCGGGCGGAGGTAGTGACACTTCTGTTGGCTCTTTAAAGGATTTACAAGATATTTTACTTTCTGAAAGTATTGAAGCTAATTCATTTTTAGTATATGATTCTGAGAGTAAAAAATGGGTAAATAAAGCTGCTTCTCAGGTTTTAGCATCTATTGCTACTTTAATGAAAGGTGCTACAGCTGATAAAGATGGAGAAGCTGGATTGGTGCCAGTTCCGGCTCAAGGACAGCAAAATCTTTTTTTAAGAGGTGATGCTACGTGGGCTGACCCAACTACTGAATTAAAAGCTACTGTTACAACTTTAATTGGCGAAGATACTGATAAATCAATTAGACAGATAGCTAGAAGTGAAATTCAGACAGTTATTGGTACAGCTTCAGATGCATTTGATACTTTAGGTGAAATCGAGACATGGATTAAGAATCACGAATCCGCAGTTAACTTACTTGATTTAAACAATAAAGTAACAAACTTAAATAATGTCGTTATTAATGGTATCACAGGCGACGATGGGGCAATTAAAACCCCAAGTTTAGTAAAACAAGTTTCTGATTTAAATGCTGAATTTAAGACTTTAAATGAAACTGTAAATGGTACAGAAGAGAATCCAGCTTCTGGATTAGTTCATGTTACTAATAATTTAAAAGATACCGTATCAATTCTCACTAAAACTACTACTACACATACAAAAGAAATTAGTGAGATTCAAGAGAAACTTCGTTGGCAAGATTTAGTACTTGCAAACGAATAATTAAAAGGGGGAATAATTCATGGCTAATGTTGGTTTTAAACTTGGTACCCAAGCCAAAGTTGATGCCTTACTAAAAACTCCTGGTACCTCAGTCGTAGAAGGTAGTTTTTATTTAACCAGTGACACTCATAGACTATATATCGGACAGAAAGCAACCGCTGAAGATACGAACGCGCAGTTGTTCCCAGTAAATGAAGGTGTTATTACAGTTGCTAATGTAGCTGACCTTCCTACTGTTTCTGAAGCTGATAAACCAGTATATGCAGGACGTTTTTATTACGTAACAAACGGTAACATTCTTTGTGTATATAGTGGTAAATCATGGGTTCAAATTAATACTAATACTGATACAGTTATTAGTACTCATAGCTATTCAGTAGATGGTGGAACAATTACAAATAAAATTCATCTTTCCAATGGAAAAGATGCAGATGCTAAATTTACGGTAGCAGGAGCTAATGGTATTCAGATTACTGGTACAGGCACAATATTAACAATTACTGGAGATAAATATTCTTTATCTAGTACAGTAGCCGGCAATAAAGCAACAGTAAAATTAGATTCTGCAAATACAACTAATGATACTTCAGTAGTATTAGCTGGTGGAGATAATGTAACTATTACTCAAGATGCTGATACAAAAGAAGTTACAATTAAATCTAATAATACAAAACTTAGTAGCTTAACAGGTGCGGCAGCTGCAGAAGGATTTACTATTACAGGTAATAACTCTGATGGTAGTAAAACTATCGCCGCAACCATTGATCCACAAATTAAAGTAGGTAAAACTACACAGCCAGTAGCAAAATTTGTTAATGGTATTGCTACATTAGATGTATATAGTACAAAAGACATTGATGATAAGATGAAAGCTCTTAACGCAATGGTTTATAAGGGTACTCTTGGAAAAAAAGGTACTGTAGCAGCATTACCAACAGCTAACGTTTGTATCGGTGACACTTATCTTGCAGCAGAGGATGTTACAATTAATGAACATACTGTGCATACTGGTTCTCTTATAATTGCTAGAGGTACTGAAGATGCTTCTGGTTTTATTACAACTGAGACTTTAGTATGGGATATTGTTGAAAGCACTAAAGATTCTGATACACAATACAAATTCCAAACTATTGCAGGTGGTATTAAATTACATGCTAGCACAGGACCAGATGCTGGTCAATTAGTAATTAATGGAGGCACTGATGTAGCTGTGGCTTCAGCTAGCGCTGATGCATCACTTAATCAGACATTAACTGTAAATCATAAAGCTGTTACAAGAGCTGATAGTGCTGATACAGCTTTAACTCAGACTAAAAATGCAAGTACAGATGTAACAGTAATAACTGGTGTAACAACTAGTGCAACAGGACACGTTACTGGAGTTAAAACTAAAAAAATAACACTTGTAGATAGTAATACAAAACTTACATCTGTTAGTAATTCAGTTACAGCTACAGGTAATATTGCAACTGTTACTTCTACAGTGAAAGGTACTTTAGGCGCTGGTGCTGAAACTAAAGCTACAGGTGCTTTTACTGTAGCTAGTACTTCTATGACTGTAACTGGTTCAAATAACCAAGTAAATATTGATTTAACTTGGGGCACTTTCTAATAATTGATTAAAAATAACTTTTAATTCTATTAGAGAGATTGGAACGGAAGAGAAATGTTTGTTTCATTTCTCTTCCGTTTTTTTACTTTATATAAAAAGATAGAAAGGAGATACCGCATGAATCCAAGTTTTAGACCTATACGTGGTACAGAAGAAAAACTTCTAAGTACACCATATCAAGAAGGTTATATATATTTCGCTGTTGACACCGGTAATATCTACATGGATGCCAACGGTCAAGCTAAAATACCGCTTGGAGGCAGAGGAGCCGCAGTACTATATTCTAAAGTTAAAGGCGCTCAAAATGCTGGTGATGATAATTATACTCTTTATCAGGATGGTTTAGAAGACCCAAATCAAACTGTTAGAGAAGGCGATTTAATTATTAATACTGCTGATGGAGCTTTCTATAAAGTTCTTGAACTTAATCCGGCAGAAGAAGCAATTATTTGTGCAAGAATTGCTGTAAGTGGCTCTGGTGGTGGTGGCGGAACTGGTGGAGACTCTGGTCCGACGATTCGAAGAGGTCGTTTAACAGTAACTAATGATGGTGAATCAGATATTCTTAATGGTTCGCCTTGTACTTTTACTATTACAACAACTTCTGCTACAGAAACTATTGAAGGACAAGCTAAACCTATTGATGATGAATTACAATTAGCTATTAAATTTATGCTAACTGAATCAAATCAAGTTTTTTATACAGAAACTTTAACTGTTGAGCATGGTCAGACTTTCACTTATAATGTAGGTGAACATTTAAGAAGTTCTTCAGACATTACTATTGACTTTAAATTATCAGGTAGTTTAACAAACTCCTTTTATAATAGTGGACAGTTACAAAGACGAATTAAAACCCATGATTTAAACATTGAATGGGTAGCTAGTCAGTTTAGTAATATGAAATACTTTACTGATTCTATTAATACATCAATTCGTTTTTCTACTGGTGCTAGACGTATTCTTGATGTTTATTTTGATGATGCATTAATTTATACGAAAATTTATTCAGCAGAAGCATCAGATGCAAATGCTTCCCCTATTATTACTAAAAATTCTACTATATACAATTTAAATGGAACCTCTACAGGCAATACTCTTAGTGCAGCTTATTCTCATGGTAGACATACTATTAGTGCCAGATTAAGTTTAGCTAAAGCTGATGGTAGTCGTGGTAGTAGCACTAATTTAATCAAAAAAGAGGTAGCTCTTTACCTTGATGAAGGATATCCTCTTATTTGGTTTGGCGATATGGAATCTATTTATTATGAATATGATACTCCATTAGTACCAATTCGTGTATATGACCCACACGCTGGAGCAGCTGGCGCAGAAGTATATTTATATATTGATGGTTCAGACGCTTTAGATGGTTCTTGTTATACAATTTCTAATGATGCTTCTAATTATTTATATTGGACTCTTACAAAACTTGCGGCAGGTCAAACAACCGTTTATCAAGTTCGTGTAGGAGAAGATAAATATGAAACTTGGGAAACTGTTCCAGAATTTGAAGTATTAGAAGATCCAAGAAAAATGGATATTGCTAGAAGTTCTTTAATTGTTGATTTCGATTCAAGAGGACGTTCTAATTCGGAAGTTGCTCAAAGACGTTCTCAATTAAAGATTGGTGATTCTTATGCTACTTTATCAGGATTTAACTGGTATAATAATGGTTGGGTTATGGATAGTAATAATATAACTTGTTTAAGAATCAGCAATGGCGCAAGTGTATCATTACCAATAGGTTCTATGTCATTTGCGGGAAATATAGCTTCTCATACCATTGAAATGAGATTGAAAATTCGTAATGTTCAATCTTATGATAAACTTATCACTAATTATACTCGTTATCAAGTAATTAGTGACCCAGATAAGTTATCTAGTCCTGATATTGATAGAAGCTGGACTGATGATACTGTTTTTGCAGAATTCTTAGCTCAAAAAGCTACAGGACTTGCAAGTTATGACGCTTATCTGACAAAGAGACTACCAGAATTAAGAGAGCAAAATCCAACAATTCCTACTTATGAAGATTTGGAATTTAGTCGTTTACATCGTACATATGACCTTGCTTCTGCAATGGTTAAATATATCGAAAATGAATCTAGCCCTCAGACTGAAGCTGCAATTTGTCTTGGACCGCAAGATGGTTACTTTTCTAATGGAACAAATGCTGTAACAGTAGATTATGTAGAAGATAAGGTTATTAACTTAACTATCGTTTATGATAATGGTACTGGTACAAGTAATTTAGGAAATAATAAATTAATGAAATTCTATCTGAATGGTATGTTAACTAGCGTTGCTCGTTCTCAATCCGCAGGTAGTTGGTCAATTGGAGCAAACAATCTTATTATCAGTTCTGGTGGATGTGATGTTGACCTTTATAAATTTAGAGTTTATAATCGTGCATTAGGACTTAATGAAGTTCTTAAAAATATTGCATATGATGATACAGATACAACAGCTTGGGATTTAGCTGAACTTTATGTAGCTAATGAATCTATTGGTGAGGATTACCAATTTTCTTATAATAAGATGATTGAGTATAATAAGAACCATCCAGATGGTTATATTATGCCTTATATTATCTTTACTACTGATGATACAGATAACTCTACTGGTGGTAAGTTGCCTTGGAGAAAAGATACTCCTGTAACTGCGGGAATTGAATTTGTTAATACTGGACTTGAAAGAGCTTATGATAACGGTGATTTGGCCGCAGAAGCAAAAGCCGCAGGAGTAGAAATTGAAGATTACTATTTACATCATTGTCCTTCTTGGATTGCTGAAGGCGCAAAATTAAGTGTTCAGGGTACTTCTTCTGAGTTTTATCCACGTCGTAATTATAAAGGTAAGACAAAAGTTGATGTGCCACATGTAGATGAAAATGGTGGTACTTCTACTGATGAGTTCGGTGATGTAAGAACAGATACTGTTTATACTATGAAATGCCATAAAGGACCTTTCAAGAAGAAATATGATGCTGGTGAAGCAAAACCTCAAAAATTCTTCTATTATGATAATAATACAGTAGGTACTAATAAATTTACTTTAAAAGTAGATTATATGGAATCTTCTGGTACTTATAATATGGGTCTTGCGAATTTAGTTAATACAGCTTATTCACATCATCCATTAAGAGATTATAATAGTGCAGAAGCTTTTGTTACTGGAACTGCAGGAAAAGAAACTCTTATTTCAGCATATCCTGCTAATGGATTATGTTGGTACAGAAACCATAAAGGTAATTGGAAATGTGCATCAACTGGCGATGCTAGTAAAGATGAACAATTAATTACTACTCCTTATGGCGATGTATTGGGAGATATCTCTTGTAAGAATGCCGCAGATTTTGCTAAAGGACCATGGCAATTAGCTAAAGAGCAAGGACAAACTAAAGTTCTTGGTGGAACTAAGAAAACTTTACCAGATTCATTAGATGATATTGATATTATTACCAATAACATTAATCAAAACAGTGAAAATGGTAATTATGACGACCTTAAAGGTTATATAAATAAATGGTATTCATATGTTCCAGGTACATTATCTCCTATAACTGTAGGTAATTTAAGTGATTATAGAACTTCTGTTCAAGGATTCCCTACTTTAGCATTCTGGCAAACAAAAACTGGAAAAGAAAATAAACAAGAACCATTATTTATTGGACGTTATAATATGCTACTTGATAAAGGTTCTGCTGAAGCATATGGATTTAAACTTGGTGGAAGTTATAAACAAGCTTTTATTGAAGGCAATCCATCAGTAGCTGATGTCGCTGAATGTTGGGAATTTGAAAACAACTCTCGTGGTTATTGTTCATTTAGAGACCCGTGGAGTCGTAAGGAACTTTCCTTTAAAGCTCCAGTAGGAGAAAGTAATGAATTTACTGCAAAAGGCGCACCTATTATTGCCGACTATTTTGAATATAGATATAATGCTAATGATGATTATATTGACATGCTTTATAGTATGAATGCTTCTTTTGAAAATACTAATACTATAAAGAAATTACAAAAACAGTTTGGTGCAGACCAAATTACTGATATTGCTTCTGGTCGTAAAAAATTACTTGATTTATATAGTAATTGGGAAAAAGCAGTAGCATGGGTATGGTCAACTGCAACAGATGCTGTAATTGATGGAAAAACTGTTCCTACTCTTGGTTCTTATAATAAAATTGAATTAGCAGAATATATTTTTGCCCCAAATAAATTTTATATTGAAGATGAACAAGGTGGATATAAATTTGCTACTGAATATAAAACTGGTATTTCTTATTACTTAATTAATAATGATAAACAATACTATGGTGTTACAGTAACAAATGAAGCTAATAAAGTATATGTAGCTAATAAATATTATACCTTAGAGAATGATAGTTATGTTCTTGCTGAAGGAGCATATGATTCTAGTGAAGTATACTATGAATTAGTACAAGATACAAGTAAAATTGATGAGTTCTGGAAGCTTCCAGCGCCAGTAACTTATGGAACAACAACTTATGAATATGATACACAAGAATATCGTTTAGCTAAATTCAAAAATGAGATTGAAGACCACTTTAATCTTGAATATTTAGTAACATATTTCGTAATTACTGAAGTTCTTGAATGTTATGATTCTCGTGGAAAGAATGCAATGTTTGCTTCTTGGGGTCCTCAAAAGGCTAAAGGAGATTATATCTGGTATCCAATTTTCTACGATATGGATACACAGTTAGGTATTAACAATACTGGTATTCCTTCTTTTGAATATAACATTGATGCTACTGAAGATGGAACATTCTCTACTAATGATAGTGTTCTGTGGAACAACTTATATGCACTATTTAAAAACTTGATTACAGATAAATATGAGCAATTAACAGGTGTTCCTAGTGATTACTTTGGTGGAAAACTTGAAAATCCTCCATTCGTTAATGTAGAAACTATTCAAAGTTGGTATACATGTGACCCTAAATATATTAAGAGTTATTCTGTAAAAGGAATTAGACCTTTACTTGCTCTTAACCTTGATGAGCAATATAAATACATTTCTATTACTAATGGTAAAGTTGGTTATCAATATCAAAATGGTGAAATAACCCAAGATACAAGCAACACTTATTTCTATGCTTTACAAGGTGATAGAAAATTATCCAATAATCAATTCTTAACAAACCGTTTGAATTATATTGATTCATGGTTGGCTGTAGGAAACTACAAACGTGGCGGCGCAAATAGAATTCGTTCTCGTGTATCTGCGAACAACGCTCAGAATACATCAGATAAATGGATTGAGGGTACTTCTACTAATGGTGCTAGTGGTCTTATCATTAATACACCTTACTATAAAGAAGACGGAAAAACTAAAACTCATTTATTCGATGGTGAATATTGGATTACAATGACACCTGTTCGTAATATGTATGTAACTGTTGGTACTGATGCGGCAAACTTCCCATCTCTGAAATATTCTGGTACTCCTGTACGTTTTGAGACTTCAGACTTGGAAAAAGGTGTACGTGAAAGTGGTAACTATCGTGAGCAGTTATATTATATTTATGGACTTGACCAAATGAAATCACTTGGAGATTTAAGTAGACTATATTTCCAAGAGTTTGAACTTTCTGGTAAAGCTTCTAAGATGGTAGATTTACTTCTTGGATATGATGGAACTGATGAAGAAGGAAGTCAATATAAAAATAGTGGTGTAAATGATTGGACAATTCCAGCTGCTGCAGGTACTATTACTGGTGGTATGCCATTATTAAGAGAGGTTAATTTAAGTAATATTACTTTCAAAAACCAAACTCCTACATTTGATTTTTCAAGTTGTGAAAAACTTGAAAATTTCCGTGATATTGGTTCAAACATCACTCAAGTTACTTTTGCTGATGGCGTTGCTTTAAATACTTTGTATTTATCTGATTCTACAGTAAATTTAAAACTTGTTGAAGCTAGATTACTTACTGACTTAGTAACTGATGAAAAAGCTCCAATTACTAGAAAGAAAGATAATACACTTACAGCTAAACCTGGTTTGTTTATTGATGGTTTAACAAATAATAAGCAACAAACTAAACTCATTACTTTTGATATTCAAGGTGGTAATTTAGGTTATAATAGCTATAAATTATTAAAGCTTTATATTGATGCTGCAAGTCATACAGATGCAAATGCAACTCGTAATATTAATCTTACTGATGTTCAGTGGAGTCCATATGTTAAAGTTACTGATTCAGATTTAGGATTTAGTAATACTGCTAAATATTTTAAAGATGATGGACACTTTGGATTAGTAGCATTTACTAGAGATAATTATAATGAAGTAGGTTTCTCTGGTTGGTCTCAATTAATCAAAAATGAAATGATTTATGAATATACACCAACTGCAATAAATGGTATTACATTAGATGAAGCTAATGGTGTAACAAATATTACAGATACAGCTCTTCTTGAAGAACTTGTAAGTAATGTTCATTACCTTAGTACTGCAGAATCTAATAATGAAGTTCCAAATATTACAGGTTATGTATATATTAATAATGAAACTACTATTGATGAAGGAACAATTCAAACTAAGTTGGCAAGTAAATTCCCTGGTTTAACTTTCTTCTTTAATAAAGTTGATAAAGGATATGCAGCTAGATTTGTTATTCTTGAAAATGGTGTAGAAACATTAATTGGAACCGATAAGATTAGTAAACAAAACTTTAATACTTTCTTTACTAATCCATTAGAAAGAACAGAAACTGCATTTAGCCCAAGTAGAATTAATGCTTTAAGACCTACTAAAGACTTCTTAGGTTGGGGTACAACTAATAATAGAGGCGGTTTAATTGAAACATATGATGAAGTTGCTACTGGTCTTGGACTATCCGCAACTCATTTATGGAAAGACCAAAAATTAGAAAAAGATAAATATGATTATACTTTTTATGCAGTGTTTGAAGATCATTATTGGAATATTTCTTTCTATATAGTTGAAGCTGATGGAAGTTATACTCCAATCACAAAAGATACCTACTCTTCTTCTGGCGGAGAAGATGTAGTAACTAAAGTTCCAGTCTCTTATAAAGCAGTTCATGGTAGTATTTTACATGACCCTGGGGTTAATGTAGCCCGCAGTGATGAAGTTAATTTGGCTAAAGATCAACGTTATAGATTCATTGGCTTTACAAGAAAAGTAAATGGTAAAAATGTTTATTCTGCGGAAAATGCAGTCAATGTAGTAGATTTTTCTAAAATAGTTGCAACTGCAAATACAAGTTTTTATGCAGCATTTGTAGAAGAAAGTGTTTATGATAAAACTACCGATGATAAATATTTTGATTATGTAAATATCCAAATGGATGGAGCTTCTGGATATAGGCTTGAACTTAAATCTAAATATTGTAACTCTGGATTCGGAGGTAAGATTACCTTACCAGTAGAATATAATGAAAAACCTATTCTTCAGATTAGTGGATTTGGTGGCGAAACTAACCATACAAATATTACTCACGTATTCTTTAAAGGAACACCAAAAGTTAAATCTATTGCAGCAGATTGTTTCCGAAATTGCGATAGATTAAAATATTTCCAATATCCAGATACTATAACTGAATTAGAGGCATATTGTTTCCAACTTACAAAATCACTTGAAGCTTTTAGACTTAATAAAGGTTTAAAAATTATTGGTGATAGTGCTTTAAACCAAGCATTTGAGGAATCATCAGATCCTTACGAACTATATATTCCAGGTACAGTTAGTCAACTTGACCAATATGGTGTTTCTTACTTATTTAGTAATATTACATCTATTACTATTGGTGGTCCTGGAGATGGAACTAATCTGAGAACTCTTAGTCCTAACGCTTTATCTCAGAATCATAAAGCAAGTAGTATGACTGTTTACTCTAACGGTCCACTTGAATCTTCATTTAAGACATTATTGGAAGCAACTTCTACAGATTCTCAAGTAGGATTTATTAAACCTAATGTAACTATTAACTATGTAAATGCATGATAACGGAGGCTTAACATGACAAAGGTTAAATTATATGTCTATCTGGGGACCAATGGAACCATTGAGTCTCCGGTCCATTTGGAAGATATATTTTACACTACTCGTTATCGTCTTGTAGCAGACAACGACATGGCTCTTACTAAAGATGGTAAGAACCTTGTCGGTTCTACGACTGTTCCAGAAGATGAAGTTGATGAGTGGAAAGAAGTTCCAGCTGGACAAAAATAATTATAAATAATAGTTTATCTTTCAGAATATTGTGAAAGAAAATACAAGCGGTTTCTGATTGTGCTTTGCGCCAATCGGGAGCCGCAATAATATAGAAAGGATTGGGCATTTAGATGATTACAAAACAGACTAAAGAGTATGGTGACCTTTTTAGACAAGCATCAGAAGACCTTAAAAAGTATAATACTAGTTATCAGCTAATTTCTGACCCAAAAACTCAAGACAAAACACCAATTTTAAAAACAAATTATGTTGTAATTGAGTTAACTGCGGATGATTATGTTCCAAAGACATATTATATTCAAAAGAGTGAAGGTGTCTATGAAATTGATAATAGCCTTACTTTTACTCCTGGTCAGACTTATTATTATGATGCAGCTGAACAGATTACCAGTTTGGATGAGTATTTTTCATACATTGAAGATTTAAATCATATTAATCGTAAATATACAATTCTTCCATTAGATGAAGAGCCTTTTGTAATTGATGCTAATACAAGAACTATTACAGTTCCTAAGTCTTTTAAGACTAATGGTATTAGTGTTCAAGGTGATGAAGCTGCAGAAACTATTTATTTTAAAATTGATAGATTCTTTGATGCTACAGACCTTGATATGATGGACATTTATGTTCAGTGGCGTTCTTCTGAAGTTGATGAGGAAGGTAATCCAGTAGAAAAGGTATCCCCTATTTGGGTTAAAGATATTGAAAGTCAGCCAGGTTATATTATTTTTGGTTGGCCTATTAGTTCAAAAGCTACTGTTGCGGATGGCAAAATTCAGTTCTCTGTTCGTTTTTATAAATATGATAGAGAAACAGAAAAACTTACTTATAGTTTATCTACATTAACTTGTACTGCTGAAATTAAACCTTCTCTTAATTTTGACCTTCCAGGAATTATTAAAGATGGAAAAGAAAGAATTGATGATGCAACTAATCTGATTAATAACAGATTTGTTAACTCTACTGGAACTACGGGCGGAACACCTGCCGCAGAACCTTTATTCGTTAAAGACCTTGATGGTAAACCATTTGTTGATGAAAAAGGAAAAAATGTTAAGGAAGCATTTCTTGATAAGAGAACTGGAATCCTTAAAGACCATGTTGAGGCTGTTTCTACAGATGGTGGCGCAATTACTTATACATGGAAGAAATATAATATTGATACTAATGAAAGAATGCAAGGATTGGATTCTAATGGTCAGGATGTAATGCCTTATGAAACAGTTCATATTGAATCTACTGATAAAGAACGTAATCCTAATAAACTTTATTACATTTCTTCTACTATTTCTGATGGTTTAACTCCTGTATATACTTTATATAAAGGTGCTATTCCTCCAGAGGATGAAGAAACAATTATTTATGAGAAAGTTTCTCAAGGAACTATGAACTCTGTTGGTAAATATATTGTTACTTCTACAAATCGTGTTAAACAAAGTAGAAAAACTGCAGATAGTACAATGGTTTATATTAAGAAACCATCTGAAGTTGTTGTTGAGGAAAGCTTTAAAGATAGTCTTAGTGCAATTATTCCTCCGCAAGCAAAAGATTCAGATGTACCAGGAAGTGTTACTTTAAATGTTAAAGCAACTACTCAGGATACTGTTGATAAGAAACCTAATGATGTTACTTACCAGTGGTATAAAAAACCTATTACTGCAAAGCCAGATGATAAGACCGAATGGGAAAAACTTACACCTGGCGGAACTGGAAGCAGCTATATGGTAACAGGTTATGATGCTGTTGTTGGCGGAGTGCATGAAGGCGATGGTTATTATAAAGCTATTGTAACAAATACTCTTAATAAAGAAGCTACTTCTACAGAATCTAAAATATGTCGTGTTACTCATAAAGCTTCAGTTCCTGCTATCAAAGAAACTACTGACCTTTCTAAACCAGTAAGTTTAGCTAAGAGAATTGGTTTCTCTATTGAGGGAAGTATTCCAGCAGATGCCGGTGAAGCTGGTAGAACTGATCAAGATACTTTTGAATATCAATGGTTTATTTATAGATATAGTAATATCAATAAACTTCAAGAGGATAGAGAAAAAGCAGAGAAACAAGAATATCTATTTGATAAAGACCTTGAGATTGTTGGAGCTACTAAAGCTAAAATTAAGCTTGAAGATTATACAATTCCTGCGGCTGCAGATTCTGATACCTGGGCTGGTTTAACAATCTTCTGTCAGGTGACAAATGTTTATAATGGAACTAAAGCAGTTCGTTGTTCTAGATTCTTTGATATCCTTCGTGATGCTGCGGCAGATGGTGAATGATTAATTAAGTAAAGGAGGTCATTAAAAGTGATTACAACTCCACAAGAATACTATGACTTACTTTACAGAATTCAGGATGAAAATAAACCAACTCTTGCGCTATTACTTCCTAGCGATGAAAAAATCTTTGAAATAGATTTGAATACGCGTAAGATTGATGCTCCTAAATATTTAAGCGTAGAATTAGACCATAAAGCTGAAACTATTTATTTTAAAATTGCAAGATATTATGATAATATTGATTTAGCTAATATGACTTGTATAGTTCAATATATTAATGCTAAAGGTGAGGGCCGTGTTTATGCAGTCCCTTACTATGATGTTGATACTTATTCCGACGAGAATATGATGCTTTTCCCTTGGTGTATAGATGGAGAAGCAACAAAAGCCGCAGGTGATGTATCATATTCAGTGCGTTTTTATGACATAGATGAGTCTGGTACTTATTTGCGTTATAATATTAGTACTCTTCCTTCAAAAAGTGAAGTATTACATGGTATTGCACCAAAGACTGATATAGATAATTCCAATGATTATTTAGCTAGTTTTAAAGACCAGTTATTTGCAGAAATTAAGAAAATTTCTGAATACGATTTACATTGGGAAGACCACTTTTAACTCATATAGAGAGGGTAACCTGCGGGTTGCCCTCTCTTTTTTTTTGGACAAAAATAATTAAAATAAAATTAGATATTTTTATAAATTCATAGAGATATAAAAAACTTAAATGAAATGAGAAAAAGGAGGTTAAACATGGCAGACAATACAATAGCTAATGCTATTAAATTTTTAAAAGGCGAAGAAAAAAGTTTGCCCGCAACCAAAACTGAAGGTCAAGTATATTTTGCCTATAAGGATGTCGGCACCGCAGAAAAACCTTCATATACAGGTGCTATTTATATAGATACTCCTATTGGAGGAACCCAAACTAGAATAAAAATGACCGCAAATGCGGATATAGCAGATAAAGCTTTTAATGATTCTGCTGGATTAAATATTAGAAATACTTATTTAAGTAGCTTAGGATATACAGATGATGGTAAACAAACTATTTTGATTAAAGGTAGTGGAAATAATCAAACAAGAATAGCATTACCAATAGCTAGTTTAATTAAATCTGGTATTGTTACCACCGATGCTCAAAGTTTTGGTGGAACAAAGACTTTTATTACTATTAATTCTACTAATTTAACTGTAACTGGTTCTAGCAGTTTTAGTTATACGGGTATTGAAACTGCTACTGGTGATAAAGCAAGACCAGTTTGGTTTGCATATGATGGTATAAATGGTAAGCCTGTAGTTAATACTAATTTTACTTATAATCCTGCTACCCAGACACTTAGTGTTGCAAATTTATCTGGAACTGCACAAAAAGCTAGTAATGATGATGGTGGACAGAATATTAGAAGTACTTATGTAAAATATAAAACTATAAAATTCAGTGCTGCAGCTGATAAAATCTATCTTTTAGAAGGTAATGGTGCAGGTAGTTCAACTAATACTACTATAGGTGATTCAAACATTTCTACAGCCATCATTCCTGCAGCAACAGACAAAGCCGCAGGCGTTATTACAACTGGGACACAAACCTTTAGTGGTGAGAAAAAATTCAATAATACCATATTCGTAAATGACTGTTTAGCTAGTAAGTCTATAACAGGAACAAATATTACTAAATTAGTATTACTTAGTACACCTAATACAAATATAGGAGATGCTTCTCATACTACTTCAGTTTATTTTAAAGCTTTATTAAAATGGATTTGTTCTAATTATCCTAATAAACTTGAGTGTACTTTTTTGGGAAAAGTAACTCCTAGCTCATTAGCAAATACATCTATTTTTATTTATAATACTAGTCAAATAGATGCTACTTCTGGTTTACCTCAATATTCATCTGGTAGTTATACTCACCTTGGTGGTAATATTTATACTTTTGGTACTTATAATTATGCTTTTTACTTTAGAGAAAGCTTAATGTCAGATGACTATTATGCGGGTTCTGCTTCTCCAGGTGGCGCTGCTACAAGTGCCAATAAATTAACTACAGCTAGAACATTATGGGGTCAATCTTTTGATGGAAGTGGTAATGTATCAGGTCAAATTTCTGGTTGTACTAGAATTATGAATACAAATGGGGATACTAATAATAACTTATATTTAGGTAATGTTAATAATAAAGGTTGGGTTTATGTACAAGATATATCTTCTCAAACTAGTACAGATAAATGGACAATAACTCAAAGCGGTCAAGGTTCTTTTGTAAGTATAAATATTGGATATAAATATAGCGAGAGAGATAGTTCTTATGCTTTAAAAGTTAAAGGTAATTCTTTTTATAGCGGTAAAGTTTATTTCGCTAATAATACAACTTATTATATTAATGAATCAGCAGATGCTAATTTAAGAGCCGTAGGTACTAGTGACAAAACTTATATTGCTTTTCCGCAGGGTGGTGGTTATAGAGCTGCTGCTTCTACTGCTACAGGATATTTAAAAATTACTTTACCAAAAACTTGGTCTGATACCATGATGAGTTTTAAAGTAACCATATATGAATTTCAAAATAATCTTAGCTGTACATATTATTTAAGCGGATATAATCATAATGATAGCGGCGGTAAATGGATTTGTGTTTCAGCATATTCTCTAAGTAAAAGTGATAGTCGTACAATATCGAATAGAACTGTAAGATTTGGACATGATGGTTCTAAGTGTGCTATTTATATAGGTGAAAATAATAGTACTTGGAATTATCCTCAAATACAAATAAGTGATATTACAGTTGGATATGGTACTCATGATTATGTTCATTGGGCTTCTGGATGGTCAATTGGATTTACAACTACTTTGGGAACTATTACTTCTACAGTTACTACTCCATGCATTAGTAATAGTGCAGCAACTTTGCAAACTAATGCAGGTTCTGCTACTAGACCAGTATATTTTTCTGGCGGTATTCCAGTTCAATGTAATAATACTTTAGATAATGATATTACGGGTAAATCAGCAAGTACAAATGCAATTAACTGGGTTGCTGGTAACGAAATCAGATTTACAAAACCTAGTTATACGTCACCACAAGCATTGCATTTTGGTTGGGCTTGGGCAGATAATTCAAAAACTAAATTAATTAGTGAATATAGATTTGATGGTGGAGATGGTCAACTTACTCAAGTTACGGCAAGCCAATTTAATGGGCCTCTTAACGGTAATGCAAATACTGCTACTGCACTTACATCATCAGCTGGTTCTTCTACACAACCTGTTTATTTTAGTGGTGGTAAACCGGTAGCCTGTACCTATACAATTAATGCATCTGTTCCTTCTGGGGCTAAATTTACTGATACAAATACCTGGAGACCACTTGGAACCACTGCTGATACAGCCTGTGCAGGTAACGACTCAAGACTTTCAAATGCTCGTCCTGCAAGTGACGTTTATGCTTGGGCTAAAGCTTCTACTAAGCCAACTTATTCTTGGGGCGAAATTACTGGTAAGCCAAGTACTTTTACACCAAGTAATCATACACACAGTCAATATTTACCATTAGCTGGTGGTACATTGACTGGTATAACTAGTTTTCAGGCAGGAACTAATGTTTGGAATGCTATTGGTACAGCAGGAACAGCTGGCTATATTAAGGTAGCTACTATTGAAATTACTAATAGTTATGCAAATACACCTATTGAAATTTCTTTTAGTAGGCGTGGTGATGCTTCTATAACTAGACTGGCGATAGAATTTATTAATACTGATTCTAAAGATCCAGATTTAAATGCTTTTTTGGCTACGGGTACCACTAGAGCTTGTTGGATGGCAAAAACAAAAACTTCAACCTGGGGATTATATATTAAAAAAACTGAAAACTATGACAATATTGATGTCACATCTTTTTATGTGCCCAAATATAGTAAAAATAATATAAGTATAGCTTGGACAGATGAACAAGTTTCTGCTGTACCAGAAGGTGCTATTCAAGCCTTATTTGGTTGGAATGTAAATTATGCTAATTCAGCTAATACTGCGGCTAGACTCCAAACAACATGCACTATCAATGGAACTTCTTTTAATGGAACAAGTAGTATTACAACCTCATGTTGGGGAACCGCTAGAAATATTTATATTAGAGATTGTACTAATTCTAATACAGGAACTGCTGTTTCAGTAAATGGTTCTACCAATGCTTATCTTTCAATGCCATCAACAGCGAGGTTTACTGGTTCTGTTGGAATTGGAAACGGTTCTGGAGCGACACTTAATTTTTATACTGCTGCAAACACTATTGGTGCTAAAATTGTTGCATATAACGATAGAATAGAATTCGTATTTGCTTAATATAAAAATCTAATAGGTTAAGGTCAAATTGACTTTAACCTATTTTTTTTATATTATTTTTTAGATATAAAGGAGATTAAGTACATGATTTGGAATAAAAAAATAAATGATATAAAGGCTAAATTAGGTGACTAATTATGCTAAATGATTTAAGAGAGAATTTATTTTTAGAAGCTTATACTGCTGCAACTTTTGATGAACCGCACTTGCTTTTTACTGATAATCAAACTTTTAGTTCTACAAATTCTTATACAAGAGTTAATACTACTGTTGGTGTACCTTATGCTTATTATAGTGGAGGTACTACAATAAAAATAAGACAAAATTATGGTAGTAGTTTTGGATATTGTGGTTTTGTGAAGTTACCTTCATCTAGCGCCACCTTAAATTTGGGAAGTTATAATGAAAAAGGAGCACAAACTGTTCGAGGTGTACAGACTTATATGACTAATCAATCTGAGGATTATTTTTTCTTAGTTGATATAGAGTATAATTCTAGCTCTAATGCTTATACAACAACTTTGAATATTTATTCTACTTCACAAAATAAATGGATTTTTACTGGTAATACAAGTAATATGAGTATGCCCAATGGTTATGATACTGGTTCAGTATCAGATTATTGTCCTGGTTTTATATTTAGCACTGCTAGTCCTATATATATATATAAATTTAGAGGATATGGTTATAAGATTGGTAAGACTAATGCAGAAGATTTGGTACAAGGAAAGGTAATTTATATAAAATCCACTAAAACTTTAATGGCTTCTTGTTTTAATGAATATAATTGTACTGATTATGCTAATGGCGGGCATAATTATACTTATACTTGTTTTTCTAAAAAAGGTGGGGTTTGTTGTAGTAATGGCTTTGATGAAACAGATACTATAAACAGAGGAATGACAAGTGGCCAATGGGTAGATTATGATAATTTTGTTGAATATTAAGGAGAAAATATGGCAATTTTAAATGGTACAACAATCGAAGGAACTTTAACTTTAGCTAAGGAGGGTTACATAAAACTTCATTCTTGTTCTGGTTCTTGGTTAAATGGTTTTTCTAATGCTCCAATTTTATGTCCAGACGCTGAAAATAACTCTTCTTATTATCCTTGGATAGCGCAGAAAAATACAAGCAGCAATATTATGGTTACTGTTGGAACTTATCAAAATTATTTTGTTATTGCAGGAAGTACTACCTCAAGAACTGCTAATGGTTATGATAATGCTTTATTTTTTAATATGTCTAATGGGCATTTAAGTTTAAATAATAAATATTTATATTTACATTCAAATAATTATAATAATTATGCTCCAAGTAAAACTGGTTCTGGAGCTTCAGGTACTTGGGGTATTAATATAAGTGGTAATGCAGCTGGTTTGTCTTCTACTTTAGGAATAAGTAAAGGTGGTACAAATAGTACAAGTTTTACTTCTAATCGTTTATTATATTATAATGGTTCTAAAGTAGCTTCAGCTAGTAGTCTTGTAGTGGGAAGCGGACAAATAGAAGCTAGAACTTCTGGGGAAACAACAGCAAGATTTTATGTTCAAAATAATAATAATACAGCAGATTTAAGAGTTACTAAAAATGCAGGAGTTTATCATTCTAATGCTAAAGGTAGTAGTAATGCTAAATGGCTTATATATATTAATACTTCTGGAGTAGTTACAGCAAATACTTCAGACAGAAGAAAGAAAAAATATATTAATGATACAACTGAATATGAGGCAGTTTCAATATTAAAAAATATAAAAATTCGTAATTTTATTTATAAAGAAGACATTGGACATAATAATTTAATTCAAAATGGTATATTTGCTCAAGATTTACGAGATATTATGAAGCAATATAATATAAGTAATCGTCCTTGGTTACAATGGCATTATAATAATGATGATAATGTTTATTATAATATAAATGAACCAGAAACAGATAATATGACTTATGAAATTAATTATTCTAGTTTAGTTCCACTTTTAATAAAAGGTTGGCAGATTAATGAAAATAAAATTTCTCAATTAAAAAATAAAATTAAAGAATTAGAAGAGATGTGAAAATTTATGGCTAAATTACTTTCTACAATAGAAAATGGAAGTATAGATATGAAAAATAGTATTAATCTTTTTCCTAAGAAAGGTAACTGGTTATATGGGTTTAATAATGCGTCAATAAAATTTTTTAATATAACCAATACATCAGATTACAACTCATGGATGAGTAATGCTAGTTATGCAGATGTAACAAATTTTACTATTGGAACTTATATTAATGGTATAGGTTTAGGTGGAATAGATGATAACGGTGGATTTGATACAGATTATATGATTCGATGGCTTTTTAATGTTAAAGATGGTACTTTTGCAATGAGAGGTAATCCTGATTATACTGTAGATTATGAAAGTAATTATTATCTTAATTCAAATAATTATACTAAATTTATGCCAACCAAGACTGGTTCTGGAGCTTCAGGTACTTGGGGTATTAATATAAGTGGTAATGCAGCTGGTTTGTCAAAAGTATTACCAGTTAGTAAAGGAGGAACTGGGCGTAGTTCTTTTACAACTAATGGAGTACTTTATTTTTACAATAATTCAATAAGTAATAGCTCTCGTTACGTTGCAGATAACTCATCACTTGGAATAGTATCAACTACTGGAAATTCAGATATAAGTGTAAATAATTATTATAACTGTGTAAAAATATTTGTAAGTAATAATGCCGGTATTTATTGTAGAGCTTTAGGTTTTACAGACGGTACTAGCAGTGGTGGTAGAGAAAATGATAAAAATACAGCTTATTATCATGCTATTCAAGATTGGCTTATTTATATAAATAGTGCTGGAGTTGTTACTAAAGGTACTTCAGATAGAAGAAAAAAATTTTACATTGAAGATTTATCTGAAAATGAGACTAAAGTTTTATTAAATACTCCAATTCGTAATTTTATATTTAAAGAAGATGTTAATGAAAATAATCTTGAACAAAATGGTATTTTTGCTCAAGATTTGCGCGAAGCAATGAAAGCTAATAATATAAGTAATCGTCCTTGGCTACAGTGGGAATATAATGATAATGATAGAGATGATGTATATTATGATATTAATGCTCCAGAAAAAGATGATATGACTTATTCTGTATCTTATAACCATATGGTACCTGCACTTATTAAAGGTTGGCAAATGCAAAACAAGGAAATTGAAGAGTTAGAAAAGAAACTTGCAATACTTAGAATAAAGAGATTAAATAAATAATTATGGCTATTATTGGAAAATGGATGTTTTATAGGTCAGGAAGTTTAGGCAGCAAAAAATTTGCTACTGATAATGAAATGATTCAAGAAGGCGATGAATTTTTTTGGAAAATAGATTATAATGGCAATTTTACTGGAACTGCCCATCAAGCTAATCGGCTAGGAAGCTTAACTGTTGGTGGAATAACTAAGCCTATATATTTAAATGCTGGAAAAGCAACAGTTTGTAGTGATTTAATGCCTAAATCTGGAGGAACTTTTTCTGGTGCTGTAGTATTTAGCAGTACTGTTACATGTAAGTCTACTTTAAAATGCGGAGAATATATAAAAAGTAGTAAATCAGCTTATTCTCATATAACCAGTTATATAGATATGGCAGCTACATCTACTCAATCTGGTGTTAGTGGTGCCATTTGCATTAGAAATAGTAGTGGAATACATATACAGGGTAATATTGTTGTAATTGAAGGCGATACAAGTACACCTGCTGCATATGAAGCGGGATATCATACGACAGAAACTGGAAATATGTGTGTTAGAGGAAAATTTCTATGTAAAAATGTTATAGGCTCATCATATATGTACAATCATGATACAGTATCTGGTGGTGCTAATGTTTATGTTACTTCTAACGGTTGGTTAAGAAGAGCTACTTCTTCAGCAAAATATAAATTAGATATTAAAGAAATAGAAGAAGACGAAAAATATCCTTATAAAATTTTAAATTTAAAACCAAAACAATGGTTTGATAAAAATAGTATTGAAAAATACTCTCAATGGCTAGAAGGCAAAATTAAAAAGGATGAATTAGATGATTGTTCAATAGATTCTTATTATGGCTTAATAGCCGAAGATGTAGAAAAAGTTGGTTTAAATAAATTTTGTTTTTATGGATATGATAATGCTCGTAATTTAAAGACTATAGAAGGTATTCAATATGATAGATTACCTATTCTATTTATACCAATATTAATTGATTGTATTGATTGTTTTAAAGCTATTTTCCCAACAGTGAAAGAGAATATTAAAGATAAAGAAACATTAGATAAAATTGCTTCATTAGAAGATAAATTTAATTCTATTGGACTTTCTTCTTAAAATATTATAATATATAAATAAAAAGGAGATATTAAAAATGAAATTACATGCGGGAGATGTAGTTAAACATTTTAAACGAGAGACTCTTTCACAAGAAGAACAGGAAAACACTAAAAAATATTTATATATAATTTATGATATAGCAGAGCATACTGAAACTGGTGAAAAATTAGTAATATATCATAGCTTATATGAGCCATTTAAATTATATGCTCGTCCAATAGATATGTTTATGAGTAAAGTGGATAAAGAAAAATATCCAAACATAAAACAAGAATATAGATTTGAACTTTGGGAGGATAAAAAGGATGAATAATTTAGATATTTTAAAACAAATTTTTGATGTATGTATTGTACCTTTAATTGCAATTTTAACTTCTTATTTAATTAGTTATATTCAAGTCCAAAAAGAGCAATTAAAGAAAAAAACAGATAATGAATTATTAAATAAATATATTGACATGGCGGCTAATACTATTGCGGATTGTGTTACTACAACTAATCAAACGTATGTAGAAGCCTTGAAAAAAGAAGGTAAATTTGATGAGGAAGCGCAAAAGGTTGCCTTTCAAAAAACTTTAAATGCGGTTTTAGCTTTACTTACTAAAGAAGCTAAAGATTATTTAACTGAAGCTTATGGAGATTTGAATTTATATTTAACTAATAAAATTGAGTCTACAGTTAATGAGAAAAAAACTTCTAAATAATATGTTACCAAAGGGGTAGGTTCTTAGAAAAAGAACCTACCCCTTATTTTGCGTTATACCAAAAATTTTTTAGAAAAATATTTTGGAGTATAGGAGAAAACTGGGCGAATGAAGTAAAAGATTACCAAAAAATTCGCATATACTTATGAAAGGGAGAGGAGAAAAAGTTAATAGAAAGAAGGTAAGTAAAATGTATCCTAATTACAATTATTACCCACCTCGCCAACAGCAACAAATGCAGCCGCAACAACCACAACCTCAAATTCCTCCTTTTCTTAAAGGTAGACCAGTATCTTCATTAGAAGAGGTTAGAGCTATTCCAATAGACTTTGATGGTTCTGTTTTTTACTTCCCAGATATAGCCAATAGAAGAATATATACAAAACAAATTAATTTAGATGGGACAGCATTAATAAACATGTATGAATTTAAGCCTATTCCAGTAGCACAAGAATCTACTCCTAATACAAATACAGACACCTTTGTAACTAGAGAAGAATTTGAAGAAACAATGTCAAAAATTAAAGGAATGTTTGCGGCGATGCCGGCTCAAAGCCCGCAACCGATGCAAAAAGAAGTAACTAAGAAACCCGCAGAAATGCCAAAATTTTAAGGAGGAAACCGCATGAATAATATAAATCCTATGCAATTAATTCAGATGATTAAAGGCGGTCAAAATCCGCAACAACTTATGATGAGTATACTTGAACAACAAATGCAAAATACTCCAATGGGAGCTAATCTATTGTCTTTAGCAAAGCAGAATAGAAGTGCAGATATTGAACAAATCGCCCGCAATATATGTAAACAAAGCGGAAAAGATTTTGATAAAGAATTTAATGCTTTCAAGCAAATGCTTGGGCTTAAATAATATATTTTAAAGGAGGACATTAATATGTTCAATAATGCAGCTAGTGGCTATAGTTTAGCCGATATCGCAGCCGCTACAGGTTCTACCCGCAATGACAATGGTTGGGGCTTTGGTGGCGACGGAGGAGCTTGGTGGATTATCATACTTTTCCTTTTCTGTTTCGCAGGATGGGGAGGAAATGGAAATGGTCTCTTTGGAGGCGGTTCTACAGGTTCCGGAATTACTGATGGTTATATTTTAACATCAGATTTTGCCAACATTGAAAGAAAAATTGATAACGTAAATAATGGTATTTGTGATGGATTTTATGCCATGAATACAGGCATGTTGAATGGATTTGCTGGTATTAATAATAATATTACACAGCAAACTATTGCAGATATGCAGAATACTAATACTATTAATTCAGGTATTACTAATTTAGGTACTCAATTACAGCAATGTTGCTGCCAGACAAGATATGAAGACGCTCAGAACTTTGCTCAATTAAATTATAATTTAGCAGACCAAGAATGTTCAACTCGTAGAGCTGTTTCTGATGCGACAAGAGATTTAATGGAAAATCAAAATGCTAATACTAGAAGTGTATTAAGCGCAATTCAAGAAATGCAAACACAGGCACTGCATGATAAGATTACTGAACTTACAGCTGTTAATTCTGATCTTAAATTCCAAGCTAGTCAGGCAGCTCAGAACAGTTATCTCATCAATGCACTTAATCCTTCACCTGTACCTGCATACACAGTTCCTAACCCTTATTCAAGTTATAGAAGCTGTGGATGTTCAACTTTATGATTAATTAGCTTGACTACTAGGGAGCCTGCCAGCTCCCTAGATAGTTAAATTCCTGAAAGGAGACTATATATGGAACTAACTAGTAATGTAGTACAAACCGTAAATCCAAATGGTAATGTTGTATTTATTACAACAAGAATCCCTGGTAATTGTTCAGTTCTTCATACCGAGGGAAGTGGAAATATTAAAATGAGAGGCTTGTCTAACAACCAATGCCGCTCAAGATTCAAGGTAACTTTTACTGGTAATATTGCGGTTCCAACTGGAGGTACCGCAGGAGCTATTTCACTAACTATTACTATAGATGGTGAGGCAGTCCGTACCGCACAAATGATTGTAACACCTGCCGCAGTAGAACAATACTTTAATGTAGCATCATGTGTATACATTGATGTACCTACTGGATGCTGCTCAACTGCAGGAGTAACTAATACTTCAACACAAGCGATTAGTGTTCAAAATGCTAATCTTATAGTAGAAAGGGTGGCGTAATATGCATAGACTATATGATATGAAAAATTGTTTAATTAGTGCTGCCCAATCTCAAATGGGAAATCTTCAAGATTGTAATGCTGAAGAGCTTGGTGAAGTAATTGATATGATAAAAGACCTTGAAGAGGCAATTTATTACTGCACAATTACAAAAGCTATGAATGATAAAGAAGAAAATAATTCTTCTCAGTATCGTATGTATTACAAAGAAAGAGGAGGACATGATTATGATAATTCCTCTTCATATATTAACTATCCTAGAATTGATAAGTATAATGATAAAAGCAATGAACCTTATCGAGAAAGAGAGTTTCCTTTAGAGATGCGGGATGCACGTGAAGGTCGCAGCCCGGTACGTCGTCGCATGTATATGGAATCTAAAGAACTACATAAGGATAAAATAACTGCAATGAAAGAACTTGAAGAATATATGCAAGAATTAAGTTCTGATATTTGTGAAATGATTGAAGATGCTTCTCCAGAAGAGAAACAGCTACTTCAAAAGAAAATTATTGCTTTATCAAATAAAATACAATGATTAAAATAAATGGAGAAACTTGGAGAATATTCTTGGTTTCTCCTAATCATCCAATTCTATATACTAATGGTTCTTATACACTTGGGGCTTGTGATAATGTTACTCATTCAATTTATATTAATGAAAACCTTAGTTCTCATAAAATGAAAAAAGTATTATGCCATGAGTTAACACATGCCGCAATGTTTAGTTATGAGGTAGAATTAACACTAAAACAAGAAGAACTGTTAGCAGATTTACTTGCTACTTATGGGCAAGAAATTATTGATATGACAAATGAAATTTTTATTAAATTAAAGAGGAATATTTATTAGCATGATTAGTAAATATTCCTCTTTTTTCATTTAATCAGTAATATGTTTTGCCTTTTGTACAACTAAAGCAAATAAACTATCACCATTATGATTGCCTTTTAAACCATTATAAGCATCATGGTCTTCAATACACTGTTGGTATTCTTCCAATGTTATTTCGTGGTCTTCAGCTAATAATGCTTGACATTCAGCTATAAATTCTTTCTTTTGCATTGAAAGAATTCCTTTTCTAAGAGCGTCTAACTGCTTTTGCAATTCTTGATCGCCATCTCTTGATTCTTTTTCTATTACATCATATCGAGAAAACATATCTTTTTTAAGATTTTCATAAAATTTAGCACGTTCAGAATTTTGTTCTTCTTCTCTCATTTTCATATATTTCTTGAAAAAGTATCCACCGCCTGCAATTATTAAGCCAAAACCAAATTCAACCCAATATTTAATTATAAAGTCTAACATGGTGTTCCTCCTACCTTAATTCTCATATAAAATTAAAAAATAGGAGAGTCAAATTTATTTATTAAGACCAATCAAACATTTCTGTTTCTTCTTTTACAAAATAGTGAGTTCCAATACATATTTCATCAGCTTCATCTTCTGTACATTTTAATCCATAAGTGGATTGAACATATGCTTGCGCGTTCTTCTTTTGCTCTGCTCTAACTTTACCTTTAATCTGTAAAGTAGAACGCCATTGTACTGCTAAAACTGAACTATTAGGCATTTTAGTTTCTGTAAAATATTCACATAAAACTCCAATAACCTCTGCGAGTTTTTTAAATGTTAATACATTATTCCCCGCACCATTTTTTAATTGTATATCTTCAAAAATGACTTCATCTACTTCATATTTTTCAATTAATTCCTTAACCTTATTTTTAATATTCATTAATCTTTCACCAAAATCTTTATCGGTAAAAGTAAAATGTCCATAATCAAGAAGTTTGCCGTCTTCAAAAACGGCAAATCCTGATATTCGACTACTTTGGTCTAAAGCTAAAAGTTTCATTATGTAGCAGGAATAAGATTTGGGGAAACGGCTACATCGCTAGAACCAAAACCACCTTCTCTTAATCTATTGGTTTGAGTATCATCTGAAGTTTTATAATACTTTTTAATAATACCCTGCCCAATAATATCTCCTTTTTTAATTTGAATAGGATAAGGACTTAAATTAATTAATTGAAAGAAAATTTCACCTTCATTAGCTTCACAGTTATAATAATCCGCATCAATAATACCAACACCATTAGCCAAAATAAGCCAATATTTAAGAGGAGTAGATGAACGAACTGAAAGTTCAAGGTATTTATCCATTGGAAGTTTACATTTAACCCCAGTAGATACAAGAATTGGTCTTGCTCCTGGTTTATCGGTCATTTTTTTCATTGCATTTAATGTAAAAATTGAATTTTCTAAATAACCATTTTCGCACATTTTTGTTACTGACTGATAATATGGTGGAATTACTATATCCTCTGCCGCAGCCATATCATAACCTGCGGCATTTGCTGTTGCACGTTCAGGCATTTTAATATCTTCATCTTTAAACTTAGATACTTTTTCAAATTTAATCATTTATTCTACCTCGTAACTAATCAAAACTGACTGGTCAGGTTCTTTTTCATCTGTAAAGGTTTTTGTTAAAGTCACTCTATACCATTCATCAATAACTTCGCCTTTAGATTTTCTTTCTTTATGAACACAGCTATATTTTGATAAATTACCTTCCTGTTTTGCCTCTTCTAATAAAGTATTTGCTTCACTTTCTGAATCTAATCTATAAACCTCTGTTGTTCCAAGTAAATATTTCATTTATTTTCTCCTTTACTCATTAACTTTTATTTCTACTATATTATGCCCATATTCTGATTTGCTATATTCTAAAATATTATTTTTTATTTCATCTAAATAACTTGCATTACCCATTAAATGTGCAGTTCCAATATGACGACTTCTGCAAAAATCAGTAATTGTTTCTACTGCTCTGTTTAATGGAATTTTTTCATCTATAGTTTTATCTTCCGTCTGAATTTGAACTGTCATATCAAACATAGAAAAGATACAATATAAATCTTTAACCATTAAAATTCACCATTCCTTCATCCCAACCACCAAGATATAAACAAGTAATTTTATCTTGATATTTAATCCAAAATTCAACAACTTTTTGAGTTTCAAGATAAGAAATATCATATATTTCAGAAAATTCAGATAAAAGGTCAACAGCAGTTTCCATTAAATTCTTTTCTGTATTATCTTTAACTCGATTTAAAATTGTAAAATAACCTATTTCTTTTCCATACAAAAGATATAAATTATCATCTGTATCTTTATCAAATGATTCTTGGCAAGCTTTAATTGCACCATTAATTTTTCTTTTTGCCATAGGTCCAAGTTGTTCAACTATTGATTTATTAATATCATATAAATTTAAAGCTAATTGACCTGTTGCTGTTTTTTTAACATCTACTGGTTCCCAGTCATTTCCATTAAAAAGAAAATATTGGTTATTATCTTCAGTACAAGCAATTTGCCCTGTTGTATATTTTTCTTTTGATATTCCTAACTCAAAAATATTTTTAG
>ERZ1023822.122-NODE-122-length-28408-cov-34.584806_pt1 | contig 28408 bp, 28 predicted proteins | sample MGYA00380379_ERZ1023822 | MGnify/ENA primary metagenome ERZ1023822 (study PRJEB33179, sample SAMN07448988) | human gut metagenome | biome: Human-gut; feature: Human associated habitat; material: Faeces | host: Homo sapiens | place: India: Bhopal | collected... | reverse complement strand
ACCTTCAAACCCTTATACCCCCTCAGGAAAAAACTGTAATAACTGAAATTGTAATCGGATACCATTTCATCTTTCTTATATTTTCGCGCACTTATAAACATTTTCCCCTTGCCAGCAACTTTTTCTAAACTTTTCCCCGATTTTCTTGCATGTTTCGAAATAAAAGTTTATCTTTGCGGCAGATTTACAGAATCTAAATTGATAATTTATGGGTAGATACATCAACCCCTTTACCGATATCTTTCTCTTCCTTTCTTTGATAAGAGTGAGGAAGAATGCGAGACGGGTTTTGAAAAATGGATTTATGTTTTGAAGTATATGGAAGTATTGGAAAGATTGCCTTTTACGGCACAGAAAAAGATATTCGATCATCTTGCTAAATTGGCGGATGTTCGTTGTTTGAGTAGTGAGGAGCAGGAAAAATACGATGAAAGTATTAAGGCCGCCGATGATTACTACTCCGGCCTTTATGGTTCTTATATTGAAGGCGAGGAAAAGGGTATTGCTAAAGAAAAGATAGACACAGCTTACCGCCTTTTGTCAATGGGGCTTTCTGAAGCACAAGTATCAACGGCCACCGAGCTTCCGCTGGAGGAAATTCAGAAAATGAGGAAATAAGAACAGGCATTGAAAAATTAATTTCTGTATTGAAGTATATGGAAATGGATGAAGTATTCAAAAATTTGCCTTTAGCGGAACAAAAGAAGATGCTCGATCATCTTGCAAAATTGCCAGATGTTCGTTGCTTGAGTAGTGAGGAGCAGGAAAAATACGATGAAAGTATTAAGGCTGTTGATGATTACTACTCCGGTCTTTATGGCTCTTATGTTGAAGGCGAGGAAAAGGGAATGGCTAAAGGTAGAGCAGAAGGTAGAGCAGAAGGTGAATTATCTAAAGGTTTGACAATAGCCCGTAACTTGTTGGCAATGGGTATGTCTTGGTCGCAAATCATGCAGGCTACTGGATTGACAGAAGAAGAATTGAAGCCGCTTCAGGCGTAGTGTATATTTCGAAGCTTATACGATGGTGCGAAGATAAGAAAGAACCTGATAATTTTGCCCCGATATATAAAACTATGAGAGTGTAAACTAAACTGTGTCAAGCTACAATAAAAGTAGTTTAACACAGTTTAGTTTACACTCTCGGAAAAAGGGTCTATACACCCTTTTGTCGAGGTGTATAGACCCTTGTAACAACCGCAAAGTATGGGTTGATAATTATTTTTTCAGATAATTGGTATTCCTGTCAGCTTAGGACTTTAATACATATCATCATTATTATCTTCTGGTTTTTGTCCCTGATAGAAAGCAGGACCTTCTGACCCTGCCAGCAACTGTTGGGCTTTTATCTCATGCATCTGCATTTCTGGTTTTATATATTCTTTCTTCATATTGTGCTATTTTTATTTGATTATTACTTTCTTGTTATTCTTGATGTATATGCCCTTTGTCGGATTGCTTATCTTTCTACCTTGGAGGTCGAAGATTCCTTCAATAGTACCATGACGCTGCACGTCAGTACCCATAATGGTGATTCCATCTATGCCTGTTGTCTCGTTGCCGCCACCGAATACAAAGCTGCGAGTGAGTGCTGCCGATGATGGGGCTTTTGCTGCATTTACAGATACTTTCAGATAAGCCTTTCCTGGAGTCGCCTTGAGCCTTGTTCCGTCGATGATATTGTTAGCTTTGTCCACACCGAGGTAGAAGCCGAGACCTTCTTTATTTGTATCATTTTTATATGTGAGACGATAGAGTATATAACCAGTTTCTGCTGTTACAGTCTCAGCTACAGCTGGTGTAGCCACAAGGTGGTTTTCATCAGGGGAAGCTTTTTCCAACACATTTTTCTCGTTTGCCTTTGCATTGACATACTCTCCGTCAGTCTTCAGTAGCACACCCTCTTCCTTTGCCACTTGGTCGTTGCGTTGTGTCAATGTCAGCTTGCCACCGCTTACCGTTGCGTTATAGACCTTAAGCGATCTGTCTGATGGAACAGAAAGGGTTGCATCGTTTGTCTGATTGCTGAATGTTGCCCAATATGTATCGTTGTCGCCCTGTGCTGCCTTGATTACTTTATAGGCAGAGCCGGGAACGGGAGATTGGTCTATGCCTAACTGCTGTCCCCATACCTGCTCGCCTAAGCCTTTGCCATTCAGCAGCCATGCCACCTCGCCACTTTCAAAGTGCTCTATGGACATTTTCTCTGCCTTGTCTTTCTCATCCGCCATCAGATTTCCTATACCGCGTGTGGCTGTGTCACTAAGATAATAGCAATAATTTGTATTTGTTACCCTATAGCTGTTTCCGCACACGCCGCCGACATAAATATCTGTTCCATGAACAGAACCTGTGTTATAGCAGCTTTTGATTGTGCCCAGGTTAATTCCGCACACGCCGCCGACAAAATTTTCTCCGCTTACAGAACCTGTATTTTTGCAATCTCTGACAGTGCCGCTGTTATCGCCGCACACGCCGCCTGTTCTACTATTTTGATTTTTGCCAATTACAGTGCTGCTGTTAGAACAGTTTTGGAGTACGCCGTCTTTATCATTCTTTCCGCATACACCTCCCCCCTTCATTCTGAACTTAAAATATGAATCCGAAACTCCTACGTTGGAAATTTTGCCGTTGGCTCTTATGTAGCCAAACAAGCCAACATAAGATGCGTCAGGATGATTGAAATACAATCCGCTGATGGTGTGTCCCTGGCCATCAAAGGTGCCAGTATATACAGCATCATAAGAATCATAGGTACCAATAGGTTTCCATTCTATAAAGTCGCTTTCGCTTACCTGACCTTTATTAACTGCGTCAAGAACGCCCTCGTTCACGGTAATGTTATCCGTGAGGATTGCATTGGCAGATGCATCCTTCCCCCCCCCCGTCTGGAAGCGTACCATTCACCAGACCTGCAAACCAATAAAGTTCGGCAGCAGTACTAATTTGATATGGTTCTTCTGCGGTGCCTTTACCTTTCGGTGTGGTTGGAGTAATACTTTGCGCCAACATCATGGATGGCATAATCATGGTTGTCACGAACAAGAGCATCGTGAAAAACCATCTCGATTTTACAAAATTCTTTTTCATATTTTTTGTTTTTGAATTAATAATATCCTGTAGTCTTGAATCATGGCATAGCTCATGACTATGGCGAACAGCAGAAGAAACAATGCCACTATAAAAATAGCCTGTTCCTCTTTCATGAAAGTCTCTATCATATTTTCCAAGGTGCAAAGGTAGTGTTTTTTTTCGAAAAAGTGTTGCATTCCTATAAAAAAGTGTCGCATTCCTATAAAAAAGTGTCTACTTCCTGCAAGTAGGCCCCTTTTTTAACGATTTATTCCCTTCAGTGATGCGTTTTTCCTGGTATTAAGTGGTAAATAAAGAGGTGCACCAGCAGTAACCTATGATAAGGAATTTTATAAAGGATTAACGACAATGTGCTGTGCACATCTATTGAGTTATTTCGCTCAAAAATCCACATTGAAAAGTTAACGAAAAACAAAAACCCTTAATTCTTTAGGCATTTTTGCGACTCTATAGACTATCACAAAACTTGCACATATCATTAAATATCACGAACTTCGTATCGTAATATTTAATAAGAAAATGAGTCAACGTAAAGAACAGCAACAACAAAAGCTAAATAAGGAGACATTTCCTGAGAAGAAAGTGAGAGAAGAACTTATCAAAGAGGTGGGAAAAAATCTCGACTCTTTGATAGGGGCAGGTATTATTACCCGTTATCACATGAAGTATGACTTCTGTATAGACTATGCTACAATCAAAAAACTGAGAGAAACTGATCTCACTGTTTCTAAAAAAACTCTGGAGAAGATGATGTATGGCATGGCATATTATCTAGACTGCCACCGTAGAAAAATTGAGGCTGAGGAGGATGGCATCGAGAAAAAGCAAAAACTGGATGCTATCCCAGATCTGGAGAATAAGCTAGTAGAGATATATGGTCATGCGGCTCAGACAGCCCTGGACCTAGCTAAAGATAGAATAGATTTGCGCCAAATAGTGAAGAAATAGTAGTTAGCTTTGGCGTGATTACCTATAATTATTAATGTAAAACTAATAAATTTCCAACAACCTTATGAAGATTCAACTCCGATTGGGCAAAGATCATTTGCCTTAAAGACTACCGTATGCAACAAGGTTGTGTGCGGACACCGTTTGCTAGAAGTCCTTTCCCCAACGATAGGTAAAACGTGACTTGTTCTAATCATTAACATTCTAACAAGAAAAGGAAAATGTCGTTAGAAGAAATTTTTGCCCAGGCAATTCTGACTGGTGGAGTAACCATACTGAATTGCTCTGTAGTCATTGGTAGCAATGCGCAGGTGAGTGATTTTTTGCAGAATACAGCTGCTGGTACCCAAAATCTTAAAGTAGACCAGGAAATCAAGGTGGACCCCAGACTCAAGACTGAGAAGGCTGCCCTGATATGGAAAACACTGGCAGAACATAAGTATATTCATACTGAGGGCTCTTGGTATGTATGGGATCGTACGCAGGCTGAGTATGGATATATGGTGTATATCGTATCCGATATTCTGGGAGTGAAGCACCCTGCTAACAATACTATCATGTGGAAACCTTTTCAAGCCCTATTCTTGAATGCTTCGCATATCGAAGGTGTGGCTAAAGCATCGGTGAGCAATAACATATCACAGTTTAGTAATTATAATGCCTGGTGTAATGAGGCAAAAAATATTCGAAGAATTTTATTGGAATATATCTCTTGATATTCAGATACTTATAGCTTATATAATCGTATAATATTATATAACTGTTATAAAGATAACATTTTACTTCTTAGTACCTTTGCCCCCGTAATCAGATGCACAGCGCGTCTGGTTGCGGGGACTTTGCGTATTGCGGGTTCTCAATCTTTTAATACATTTACAAAGTTATGAAGAAAGCAACTAGCAAGAAGCTGCTCAATGCAGTAAAGGTAGACGGTGCTGTGATCACCGAGGAGAATGGTAACGTATCAGTGCGCAAGGCGCCATGGAACGAGACGGAGGTAATCAGTGACAAGCCGCAGGTGATCAGGGGCAGGATGATATTCTCGGGTGGCGAGAATGGGCGAGGCGACTGGGTGGACTTCAAGCCTTATGTGCAGGGCAAGCGAGAGAAGCCCTTCACGGAGATTCTCAAGACCAAGCACGGGGTGGTGCGCACTAGCAAGCGAACCGTGCAGGTGAACTATGCCTTCTCCAAGGACATGAGCAAGGCGGAGATTCTGCGCTGCCTCAAGGGTGAGCACCAGGAACTGATTGCCGGATTTAAGGATAATGTTGAATGTTGAGTGTTGAATGTTGAATTAGGCTAGCGCCTTTGCGACCGTTAGGCAATTCAACATTCAACATTAAATTCAACATTCAACATTAAATTCAACATTCAACACTCAACATTCAACATTAAATTCACCATTCAACATTCAAGAACGATGGAACATATTATAGCATATAATCCGTACAAGAATGGCAATAAGGGGAGCGTAAGTTCCCAGCCACTCTCGGTCTATGACAAGACCATCGCTTATCCCTGGATGGCAGACCTGGTAGCTGCCATCCGTGGGGGTAACGATGAACTGAAGAAGCAGTTGCCCTTCCGCTGCGCTCACTACTACCAGTTCCGAGACAACAGGCGCTCGCAGAAGAACGCCGTGCCCGAAAGCTTCCTCTTCCAAACTACCATCGACGTGGACGACAAGGAATATGTGGATAAGGCGATAGAGAAGGCACGAGAGCTGAACTGTAGCGACACCATCTGGAACGGAGCCCTGCTGCACCTGGAGTACTCAGCCCGCAAGAAGCTGCATATCGACATCCGAATGCCGATAGGTATGACTATCGAGGAGACGCAGAGAGCGTATTGTGAGGCACTTGGCGTGCCCTGCGATGAGAGTTGCTTCACCCCAGAGAGAATCCTCTTTATCACGGATCAGGACTCGGAGATCTATCGCTCCAAGGACTGGTATGCCGTGCTTCCTGCCGATGAGCTGAAGGCTCGCAGAGAGGCTTATCTGAAGCGTGGTCTCACCATCGACGGCAGACGGCAACAGGGCACTCAACCCCAACCATTCAACATTCAACACTCAACATTCAACACTCAACAAAATATTCCTGACGGATTACCAACCTCTGGTACCGCCAGCGAGAAGAGCCTGATAGCCTTCGACCTCTTCGCGGAGTCGGCAGGACTGAAGAATGTGAATATCGATACCGAGGGCTCTCGCCACTCCTCATTGCTAGCCATTATGAGCGCAGGAGCGAGCAGGGTGATGAGTGAGGAAGAACTGAGAAGAGTAGTGGCAGTGAAGATGCCTAGCTTCGCCCAAGAGCGTGACTGCCAGCAGCTGATCCATGACTTCTATGAGAAATATGGAGACAGTTCGAAGCCATTCTCTAGAGATGTGATCCGCATCAATGCGCAGGCGGAGACTCAGGCTAATCAATTAAGAATTAATAATGAAGAATTAAGAATTCAAGGCGCAAGTGCAGGTAATCAAACAGTTCAAAGTTCAAACCTCAATGTTCAAAGTTCCGAAGATGATTACCCCGCTCCGCCCGAGATGCCGAAGAAGCTGCCTAAGCTCGTGGAGCTCCTCGTGTCTCAGACACCGGATGTCTATAAGCCTGCCGTAGCCCATGCCATCTTTCCTCCGCTAGCCACCCACCTCTGCCGCACCTATTTTAATTACATCGACAATGTGGAGCATGAGGCTACGCTAATGTGTTGTCTCTTAGCTGGTACGGGCGCAGGAAAGAACTGCGTGCAGATGCCTATCAACCTGATTATGGAAGACATCAGAAAACGAGACAAAGATAACCTGAAACGAGAGAAGGAGTGGAAGGATGAGGTGACAAGAAAAGGTGCTAACAAGGATAAGCGTAAGCGACCTGAAAACCTCGTGATCCAGGAGATAGACGCCGATATGACCAACCCTGCCTTCGTGATGCGTACCGCCGAGGCGCAGGAGCATTTCCTCTATACTGCTCTCAACGAGATAGACCAGTTTGATAACCTAAGGGGCATTGGCAACCAGCAGTTTCGTATCATGTGCCTCGCCTTCGACCCTGGTAATCAATATGGACAAACCCGAGTGGGCACGCAGAGTGTTACGGAGCGAGTAACCATCCGATTTAACTGGAATGCCTCGACCACCATCAACAAGGGTATCCGATATTTCTCCAAGGTATTGACCGATGGTCCTATCTCCAGAATCAACTTCTGTACTATCCCAGAGCGTGAGATAGGAGCCGAGATGCCTGTCTATGGCACATACGATGACACATTCAGAGAGAACTTAAAACCCTATATCGAGCATCTTAACATGGCTTCTGGTACTATCAATTGCCCTGAGGCTTTCGCCTTGGCACAGAAGCTGAAAGAGGAGAATGCCGACTTTGCCCGTATGAGCCAAGACAGGGTTTACGAGAACCTCTCGTTCAGAGCCAATGTCATTGCCTATCTGAAGGCTTGCGTGCTCTATGTGGCGAATGGTTGCCAATGGGAATCCGAGATAGAGGAGTTTGTGCGCTGGAGCGAGCAGTATGACCTGTACTGCAAGATGAGATTCTTCCGAGATGCTATCGTGAAGTCGGAGCAGGAGGGAGTGAAGTCGAGCAAAAGAGGGCCTTCCAATATGCTGCAACTTCTGCCAAATGAGTTCTCTTATCAGCAGGCTGAGCAGTTGAGAAGCGACTTGGGGCTGGATACCAAGGGCACCCGACGGATGATAGCCACCTGGGTGTTCAGAAAGTATATCGTGAAAGTGGAGGCTGGCGAACTTTATCGCAAGCTATGTTTTCTCAAAAATGAATCTAAATAGAAATAATTATGGAAATCGTACTCAAAAGAATAGCTAAGCAGAATACTTACACCATAGGGCGTATGTATATCCTGAAGGACGAGGAGGTGGAGCGCAAGGTGAACTATACGCTCAATAAGGACCAGAAGCGCAGCTTCTGCCATGTGGTAGATGTGGGCAAACTAAATGGGGAGCACTACTTCTGCGATACCCTGGAGCCTACGTGGCGCAACCTGCTGGGCATCACCCTGTTGCCCCAAGAGGAGAATGTGCGCCTGGGGCGAGTGTCGGAGAAGAAGGCGCAGAAGATGAAGGGTAAGACAGCCATACCCGAGGGCACTTATCCGCTGCTCATCACCAAGTCGCCGAGATTCAAGCAGTGGCTGCCCCTGCTGCAGGGCGTTCCTGGCTTTGAGGGCATCCGCATCCATGCCGGCAACTACCCCGATGATACGCAGGGCTGCATCCTGCCGGGCGAAAACAAACTCCGAGGCATGGTGGTAAACTCCCGCATCTGGCTGCATCGCCTCGTCAATGCCATCACGGCGGCGAGAGACCGAGGCGAGAGCATCTGGATCACCATCGTTTGACACCTCTCACGGCCTGACTCTCTAACGGATTCTCCGGCCAGTAATGCTTAGGGTATCGGCGCTTCAGTTCCTTGCGGACTTCGAAATAAGTGCCTTGCCAAAAACTTGCGAGATCCTGAGTAAGCTGAACGGGCTTGAAACCGGGAGATAACAACTCAAGCAGAAGAGGCTGTTTGCCAGCATCGACAGTGGGAGTTGATGTCATTCCGAAACACTCCTGAAGCCGCACACTCAGAACCGGGGCTTCGGCCCCCAAGCGATAATCGATGCGGATGTTGCTGCCCGATGGCACACGGATGTGGGTGGGAGCAAGGCGGTCTATCTCCTGCTGAAGCTCATAAGGAAGGATGTTCCATAAGATTTCGCACAGGTTGAGTTTCTTCAGCTCAGTAACAGAAGTCTTCATCTTACCACCTTCTTCGAGATAGAAAGGGAGCCACGCTTGGGCTGTTGTCAGGAGATGCTCTGTTGACAGGTCGGGAATCTCCAATTCCGGATGCCATTCAGCTACTTGCGCCACGCGCTGTTGCAGACGATGAACCGATTCGTTCCAATCGAACATGCTGAGTCCGTCTTTTCTGGCAGCTTCGCAGATAATATTAGAAACAGTCTCTCGGCTGGCATTCTGTATCGGCTTGCTGTCTATGATGAGCGCTCCTATCCGTGTTTCCTGCTGCATCTTTACTGCCAGTGCTTTGCTGTCCCATGAAATATTCTCGCAGGTTTGTGCCGGCAAGTTCTTCCAGTTGACGGGGGCTGAGAGAAATATCCTTCCTTTCCGTCCCTGCCCAGAATTGGATGATGAGGTTGAAGCGAGGTTGAGTGATGCGATGGCAAGCCATTCGTTTGCTGCCATGCTGTCGCACGGGTCGATGAAAATCGTGTTGCCATTCGACATCTTGAAGTTGCCCGCATGGTCGGTGGCATGGGCGATGCGCTCAGGGTAGGCTAGAGCGATGAGATGGCCCACTTCCTCTGCATCAATTGGCGCGTTGTCTTCTCTGATGTGCAGCATCTTTCTGTATTCCTGTGCAATCTGAGCGATACGGTTCCAACGTCCCAGATTCTTCTTGCTGCGCGCGGAGCGGAGGATAGAAAGGCGGAGCGTCATGTCAGAATCCTCATTTTCACCCATCGGATCTTTCTCTTCAAGTAGAGCTGCAATGTCGCAGGCAAGGGCTTGGCTCGCCGGAGAATCGCTGCTGATCATCATCTTGGCAATGCGCGGATGACAAGGAAGTTGAGCCATTCTGCTGCCTTCTGCGGTGATGCTGCCACTGAGAGCGTGAGCATCATGATCAGGAGTGAGGGCGTTGAGCGACATAAGAAGTTGCTGTGCCAATACGAGGTTGCCCTTGGGAGGAAGGGTGAGCCAAGGCAGCAGTTCCGGTTTGTTTTCGCCGAAAGCTGCAATGTCGAGAACCATCGAAGAGAGATCTGCATCCAGTATTTCGGGCAGCCGTTGTTCTGGCATCAGATGTTCCGAGGTCTGTGTCCAAAGCCGGTAACATACGCCTGATGTTATTCTGCCCGCACGCCCCCTTCGTTGCGTAGCCATGTCCTGACTGATACGAACGGTTTCGAGATGGCTCAAGCCTGTACGGGCATCATAAACCAGTTTTCGGCAGAGTCCGGAATCCACAACGATTCTTACTCCTTCGATGGTGAGAGAAGTTTCGGCGATAGGAGTGGCCAATACGATTTTTCGTTCACCCGGTTTGGAAGGAGCGATGGCGAGTCGCTGCTTTTCAGGCGAGAGGTTGCCGTAGAGTGGATAGATTTCCGTTGAAGATAAGGCAGAACGAAGCAGTTCTTCGCATTTCATGATTTCTCCCTGTCCCGGCAGAAAGGCAAGAATGTCACCTTCCTGGTTTCTGAAAGCCTGACAGATGGTGGCTGCCATTTCCTGTGCTACCTGATATCTGTCGATGTCATGGTCTGCATAAATGGTTTCTATCGGAAACATTCTGCCTTTACTCTCGATAAGCGGAGCCTGAAGTGCCTGACAGATGATAGAAGCATCGATTGTTGCTGACATGATAATGAGCTTCAGGTCGGGGCGGATGATTTCCTGTGTTTGCCGGGCCAGCGCTAACGCCAGATCGGAATTGATGCTGCGCTCATGAAACTCATCAAAGATGAGGCACGAAACGCCTTCGAGTGTAGCATCATTGACCAGCATTCGGGTGAGAATGCCCTCGGTAAGGACTTCGATGCGTGTTTCATCCGAAACCTTGCTTTCGAATCTTACCCGATAGCCGATGGTTTTGCCCACGGGTTCTCCCAGAATCTGTGCCATCCGTTCGGCTATCTGGCGAGCAGCCAGGCGGCGCGGTTCGAGCATCAGAATCTTACCCTGACTTTTAAGATGATCATGGATGAAGCCTTCCAATGCCTGATCACTCATGCCCCGTAGAATGGTGAGCGGGAGAAGGGTAGATTTACCGGCTCCAGGAGGAGCTGTAATAACAAGGTTAGCCGACTCTATCAATGCTTCATTGACAGAGTCGGCTATCTGGTAAGCTGGCAGATGACCAGCCTGCTGTTCTATTCTATCTAAGTTCATTTCTTCTTATTTCACAAACTTCAGATTTCTTTTATTTCACAAATTTCAGAATCTCTTTACTCTTTCTGCCCTTTTTGGCAGGAATCGGCATGAAGCCTTCTGTGAGTCCTGTTTTATCTGTCATGGTCTGGAAAACGGAGGCGGCATAGGAAGAGAGTTTCTTCTCTGCCAGTTCTTGCTTGATAGCATCCTCATCATAATCATCAGCATAGAGCAGAGTGTGCAAATCGTCAAGATATTTTTGCGGAATATTCTGATGCGGCATGCGGCTTTTTATCTGCATAATCTGTGCGATGATAGCCTGTTTGGTTTGGGCAGCGATGGCTTCTGCCTTTTGCTGCTCGAAGACTGCCAGCGTCTCCTCATCCGTCTCCTGCCAGTTTTGCATCATGGCTTCAGTGTTGGTAAGATGACTGTAGCCTGCATAGCGAATCAGGGCGATGCGCTTGTTCCAACCCTTCTTTTCGAGATAGCTTTTCTCCATAGGGGTAGTAGCTACCACGAGGTTGGCTTTGGCGTACATGGCTTTCTGATACATAGACTGTTGCAGTGAACGCTTCAAGTAAGGGTTCTTGCAGTTTCTCTCAGAAATATCGCCTAGTGGACAAACGATGTAGGGAATGTCCATCTGCTTTGCTTTCTTTGCTATCTGGGCTCCCTGCCATGTCCATGCTCCTATAATCAACACAATGTCGGCATCAACCAGGTTGTTGGTGATGTCGAGCTGCTTATTCAAGGCTTCGATGTATGGAAGATACATCTTCAGCAACTTCTTATGGTTGGAAATGAACAAATATACTTTCATCGTTCTGTCGGTTATTTTTAACTGTTATTATTCTGATAGACTGTTACTTCCTTTTTACCCTGTTTAGAGTTTATGAGAAGTGAAATCGTTTTTGTCAGCCCGCCAATAGCGCAATTTGGTAGCCAGATTTCTCCAGATAATTCCATATTCGAAGAATGGCAGTTTGAACATCGCTATTCCGTCATCAAAGTGTCTGATGGCCTTGTTGGCTATCAGCATTCTCACGATGAACAGCAGGAGGAAACTGAAACCTGCGCATCCTGTAAGAATCCAATTCTTCATGAGGATAGAGTAGGCTGCAACGGCCAGTGTTGCTATCAGGCTGAGATGTGGCATGAGATGGTCAAAGAACATGAGGGTTCGCATGGAACCGGCTCTTTCCAAACTCTTGCGTGAAGCCTGCAGATAGAGGTGGGCATTGTGCCAGCTCTTGTTCGATGGTGCTTCGCGGATGAGCCATGCATCGCAATCCAGTTCTGTAGCAGTTTCGCCATAATGGGCATACTTGTTGACGAGAAAATCGTATTCGCCGCGAACATATTCCAGGTTGCCCTGATAGCCCTGTTCCTTCATGAAGTCGCTCTTGCGGAACGCTACGTTTGGCATGTGGCTGCGATAACCATAGGTCTGCTGGGCACGGCGCAAAACATAGTAAGCCTTGCGGATGCTGTCGAAACGGCGTACGCTCTTGGTTTCTTCATCAAGGGCTACATATCCCAATACCAGATGGTTTGGGTCCTGGCATTGACGGACCATGGTTTGCAGCCACTTGTCGTTGCTTGGGCGGCAATTAGGTTCTGTCAAAATAATCCATTCATGTTTGGCTGCCTTCACACCCAGTGTAATCTGCAATTTCTTGCGGCTCATGTAGCGTGAACTCTCAGGAATGTAAGTATAATACAGATGAGGGTTCTCGGCTGCTGTTCGCTTCAGAAAATCCTGTGTCTCGCCATCTGTACTCTGGCAGACTACGATTACCTGATAGTCGGCAGCATACTGCTGGCGCAGGAACATAGGGAGATTCCTCTCCAATTCAGCAAGATTATCGTGTGCGGTAATGAGTATACTGACAGGAGGTTGATTCTCTGCCGTTTCTGTCTTTTGAAAGCGCAACGAGCGCAGAAATGGATTTATCAGCGATCCGAGAACCGCCAATAAAACCACCACTGCGCCTGCTATTATAGTAGTTGTACTAATGATCATCATATTCTTTTTCTCGTAATATAGAAAGCTAGAGAAAGGAGAATCCTATAAACTCTTAACTTTTAACTTTCAACTATATTAAAAGTCTTCTGTAATATACCCCTTTGGCAACTGGCGACAGTTATACTGGCTCGCCATAATCTCACCATAGGCTCCGGCTGAGCGGAGGGCGATGAGGTCGCCGCGATGGGCTTTGTTGATGTCGACAGCCTTGCCGAAGACATCGCTTGATTCGCAGATAGGACCTACAACGTCGTAAGTTTCTACAGGTTCATCGCTTGAGATGTTCTCAATCTTATGGTAAGCCTGATAGAGTGCTGGACGGATGAGGTCGGTCATTCCTGCATCCACAATGGCAAACTGCTTGGCTGTGCCCTGCTTGATGTAGAGTGTCTTGGTGATGAGAGACCCCATCTGACCCACTACAGCGCGACCCAACTCGAAGTGAAGCTTCTGACCATCGCGCAACTTCAGTTTCTTTGCGTATGTATCGAAATAATCCTTGAAATTAGGGATTGGCTGTCGGTTTGGATGATTATAGTCAATGCCCAATCCGCCGCCCACATTGATGTTCTTCACAACGATGTGATGCGCTTCAAGTTGGTTCTGAAGTTCGTTGATACGGTTGCAGAGTGCCTCGAAATCACCCATATCGAGAATCTGGCTTCCGATGTGGAAGTGCAGTCCGAGGAACTGGATGTTCTTCATCTTGGCAGCCTCTTCGATTACGGCTTCCATGTCGCGCATGGCAATTCCGAACTTGTTTTCTGCCAGACCTGTTGTGATGTTAGCGTGCGTATGGGCGCCGACATCCGGATTGATGCGGAAACAAACCTGCGCTATCTTATTCTGTTTTTCAGCCAGCTCGTTGATGATTTCCAACTCCGGAATGCTTTCTACATTGAAGCAGAAGATGCCTTTCTCCAATCCGAGGTTGATTTCCCAATCGCTTTTGCCTACACCAGCGTAAACAATCTTGCTGGCAGGGAAACCGGCTTTGATGGCTGCCTGAATTTCTCCTCCGCTCACACAGTCGGCTCCTAAACCAGCCTGACAGATGATATTGAGCACCTTAGGGTTGGCATTTGCCTTTACGGCATAGTGCACTTCAAATCCCTCGTGCTTGCCAGCCTCTTCATTGATGGTTTTCAATGTCTGGCGCAACACATTGGTGTCGTAATAGTAGAACGGAGTCTGTATCTCCTGAAACTTATCTATCGGAAATGTACCTTTCATTTCACTTAATCTTAAATTAATACCTTATTATAGTTAAATCAGAATATCCAATTTATTGTAAATCAGAATATCCAACGAAGAGTGAATAGAAAGCATTACATACGAATTCTTCACTTTTCACTCTTCGTTTTCATTTGCATTACTTCTTCTCGAACAATACGTTGCTCAAGTTCTGCAATGCCTGCTTCTTATCTTTCTCTCTGATGAGGAATGAGATGTTGTAGTTAGAACCACCGTAAGAAATCATGCGTACAGGAATGTTCTTCATCGCATCGGTAGCGATGGTCTCGAAGCCAACGTTGCTCCAGTCCAAATCACCTACAACGCAGATGATGCACATATCAGAATCTACAGTTACTGTACCATATTTCTTCAGCTCGTTTACGATGTCGTTAAGATGAGAATCATTATCAATACTCATGCTGACACCCACCTCAGAAGTGGCAATCATATCAATTGGAGTCTGATAGCTCTCGAAGATTTCGAATACCTTGCGGAGGAAACCTGTAGCGAGCAACATGCGGCTACTCTTGATCTTGATGGCTGTGATGTTGTCCTTGGCAGCAACAGCCTTGATCTTGCCGCGTACGATGACATTGTCGATGATTGTACCGTCGGCCTTAGGATCCATGGTGTTCTTCAAGCGTACAGGGATACCTGCATACTTAGCTGGCTGAACACAGGTAGGGTGGAGGATCTTGGCACCGAAGTAAGCCAACTCAGCAGCCTCCTCGAAGTTCAACTGGCGGACAGCTTCAGTGTGCTCTACGACACGAGGGTCGTTGTTGTGCATTCCGTCGATATCGGTCCAGATCTGAATTTCGTCAGCTGGGAGAGCTGCACCGATAAGAGATGCGGTGTAGTCGCTACCGCCACGCTGCAGATTGTCAACCTCGCCGTATGCGTTGCGGCAGATGAATCCCTGAGTGATGTAAATCTGATAGCCCTGGTTCTGCTCCATGATAGCAGCCAACTTCTCCTTGATGTACTGAGGATCCGGTTCTGCGTTCTTGTCAGTGCGCATAAAGTCTAATGCGCTGAGCAATACGGCCTTTACACCCTGTTCCTTCAAGTAGTTTACAACCATGTTGGTGCTCATCATCTCGCCCTGAGCCACGATGCTCTTCTCCTCGAAAGAAGTGAAGAGGTCTTTGGTAAATGAGCGGAGATAGTTGAATTCGCCCTGCAAGAACTCACGAGTCGTATTTTTCATCTCCTCGGTAGAGTAGAGTTCTTCTACATGCTGCATGTATTTCTTCTCCAAGTTGTTGATTACCTCGTTGGCGCCCTCTGGATTCTTCTTGTAAAGATAGTCAGAGATCTCAACGAGAGAGTTTGTTGTACCGCTCATCGCAGACAATACGATGAAAGTTGGTTCACCTGATTCTGTAACCAAAGAGGCTACTCCCTTCATACGCTCTGGTGAGCCTACAGAAGTACCTCCGAATTTCATTACCTTCATAGTCGTAATTTTATTTAATTATTTCACTTAATTATCTTCTCCATCCTCTGTGAGGTCGATGTGGTTGTACTCGTTGGTTACGTCGTAGAGCACACCTTCCTTACAGCGGTAAACGATGCCTGGGAATTTGTCGAGCATCGGGATGTTATGGGTTGTCATCACAACAGCTGTGCCTTGTTTGGTGATGTCTTTCAGCAGACTCACGATGTTGCTGGCTGTCTCTGGGTCGAGATTGCCTGTAGGCTCATCGGCGATGATGATTTTTGGATTATTGAGAATGGCGCGGGCGATGGCTACACGCTGCTGCTCACCACCTGAGAGCTCATGAGGCATTTTGTCGATTTTATCAATCATGCCTACTTCGTTGAGCACCTCTTCGATACGCTTTTCTCTGTCTTTTTTGTTTTTCCAGCCTGTTGCCTTGAGTACGAATTCAAAGTTCTTGCGAACGGTGCGGTCGTGTAGCAGCTGGAAATCCTGAAAGATGATTCCCAATTCCTTACGCAGAGCCGGAATCTCCTTTCGTCTGATAGTTTTGAGGTCTCTGCCGAGAATTTCAGCCTTCTCGGTTTCGCCTTCTACAAGGTCTAGTTCGCAATAAAGTGTCTTTAATAGCGAACTTTTACCAGAGCCGACTTTTCCAATAAGGTAGGCGAATTCTCCTTCGTCAATATGAAAATTGATGTTCTGGAGCACGCACTTGTCGGCCTGATATATGCTGACGTTCTGATAATCTATTAACATCTTCTATTTTTTTCTCCTTAATGTTGGTTTGTTATTTCATTTCGCCCTTGCTCTTGGCAACGCGGCGTTTCTTATCCCATTCCGGATCGTGACGCATCTGAAGTTCTTTCACAACATCTTCTATTCTCAAGCCCTTGCTTGTGAGCAGAACGATGAGGTGATAGAGAAGGTCTGAACTCTCGTAAATGAGTTTCTCGTTGTTGCCGTTTGTGGCTTCGATAATGGTTTCAATAGCTTCTTCTCCAACCTTTTGTGCCATTTTGTTAACGCCTTTCTTGAAGAGGCTGGTAGTGTAGCTTCCCTCTGGCATTTCTTCGTGGCGCTTGTTGATGAAGTCCTGAAGCTCTGAGAGGAAGAGGATTGGGTTGAGTGTATTCTCTTCTGCCCAGCAGGTGTCTGTACCTTTGTGGCAGGTTGGACCATCTGGGTGAACCTTAACCAGCAAGGTGTCGTTATCGCAGTCGTTCTGAATGCTAACGAGATTCAGGAAGTTACCTGATGTTTCACCTTTTGTCCAGAGGCAGTTGCGTGAACGGCTCCAGAATGTTACCTTTTTGGTTGCTATTGTCTTATCGTATGCTTCCTGGTTCATGAAACCAAGCATCAAGACGTTCTTGGTAACTGCGTCTTGGATGATGGCAGGAACCAGTCCGCCTAATTTTTCGAAATCTATTTCCATTTTATCATGTTTTTATTTTCTTACATTATTATATTCACGTGTCTCAGTATCCTTACGTGTTCTATATTCTCACGTTGATTCCTTCTTCTCTCAGGTATTTCTTGAGGTCAGGAATGGCAATCTCGCCAAAGTGGAACACGCTGGCTGCCAGAGCAGCATCTGCCTTGCCTTGGGTGAAAGCATCGCGGAAATGCTCCATCTTTCCAGCACCTCCTGAGGCGATGATAGGAATGCTTACTTCTTCGGCAAGACGGGCGAGGGCCTCGTTTGCGAATCCCTGTTTCACACCGTCATGATCCATACTGGTAAAGAGAATTTCACCGGCACCCCGGTCGGCTACTTCCTTAGCCCAGTCAAACAATCCTAGTTCCACCCGTTCTCTTCCGCCTTTTACATAACAGTGCCAGCCGTCAGAATCGAGACGTGCATCAATGGCGCATACGCAAACCTGTGAGCCATAATGGTTGGCAATTTCATCGATGAGCTCCGGATGTCGGATGGCAGCACTGTTGATGCTAACCTTGTCAGCTCCTGCGTTGAGCAGGCGGTCAACATCTTTGAGTTCATTGATTCCACCTCCCACAGTAAATGGGATATTGATTTCGGCAGCCACGCGGGTTACCATATCCGTAAAGGTTTTGCGCTCTTCGAAACTCGCTGTAATATCGAGGAATACGAGCTCATCGGCTCCAGCATCGCTATAAGCTTTTCCCAGTTCTACCGGGTCACCAGCGCTGCGAAGGTTTACGAAATTGGTTCCCTTTACCGTCTCGCCGTTCTTTACATCAAGACAAGGAACGATTCGTTTAGCTAATCCTTTGTTACTTTGAACTTTGACCATTGAACTTTGAACTTTATGATTACTTAACTCCTAACTATAAACTTTTTGACTGTCAACTATTTAACTGTTAACTAGTTTCTTAACATCGATTTTCCCTTCGTAGAAAGCTTTTCCAAATACTACGGCAGGAATTCCTGCAGTTTCCAATGCTTCGATGTCTTCGTTGCAACTCACTCCGCCTGAGGCGATAAGATGCAGTTGAGGATAGGCAGCCATTACTTCTTTGTAGAGTTCTATGGCAGGTCCCTGCAGCGTTCCGTCTTTGCTGATTTCTGTGCAGAGAACATAGCGTACTCCTTTATCGATGTACTTTTTCAGGAAAGGAAGGAGATCTTCAGAAGAATCTTCTTTCCATCCGTTGATAGAAATCTTACCGTTTCTTACGTCGGCTCCCAAAATCAGGCGGTCGGCTCCATACTTGTCCAGCCATTGCATGAAGAGTTCAGGATTGGTGACGGCAATGCTGCCCACTGTAACCATGCTTGCTCCCGCAGCAAAAGCTTTCTCAATATCTTCTTCGGTCTTGATTCCGCCACCGAAATCTACCACGAGAGAGGTTTCTGTGGTAATGGCCTTCAACACCGTATCATTTACGATGTGCTTTGACTTGGCTCCATCGAGGTCTACTACATGAAGGCGTTTGAAGCCCATCTGCTCAAACTGTTTTGCAACCTCGGCAGGATTGTCATTGTAAACCTTCTTTTGGTCGTAATCGCCTTTTGTAAGACGAACACACTGGCCATTTATCAAGTCGATAGCTGGAATTAATTCTATCATATTAGTATTTCCTCTTTTATTTTATCTCTAAAAAGTTCTTTAAAATCTGTTCTCCCACTTTTCCGCTCTTTTCCGGATGGAACTGGCAGGTATAGAAATTGTCTTTGTGGAGCGATGCGCTATAAGGAAGAATGTATTCTGCCTTGGCAATGGTCTCCTCGCAGAGTGGCACATAATAACTATGTACGAAATAGGAGTAGGGATGAAGCAGCGCATCAGCGGTGGACTTGTCTGAGTCAGAATCCATTCTGTTTCCGAACCCCTTATAAAGGTCAGTCTTCAAATCATAGATTTCATTCCAGCCCATAGCAGGCACCTTGTCTTCGTGTTTCTGAGGCTGGAATCGCTTTACATCTACATCAAAGATTCCGATGCAATCTACATCACCTTCTTCCGAATGGCGGCACAAGAGTTGCTGTCCTACACAAATGCCCAGGACGGGTTGCTTCAAGTTCTTGATTACTTGATCAAGCTGATGAGCCTTCAGATATTCCATTGCTTCTCTTGCCTGGCCTTGTCCAGGGAAGAGAACGCAGTCAGCCTTCTGGAGCATTTCTGCATCATCTGTAAGTACAGGTTCGATGCCTAAACGCTTCATGGCGTTGACTACGGAATAGATATTTCCGGCATTATATTTTACGATTGCTACATCCATAACCTAACGTAATTCATTTCTATTTCTTATATTCCGATGCAAAGGTACACATTTTCTTTTAATTTAAAGAAAATAAAAGCAAAAAGATTACGAAATATAGTAGATTTCTTTCAGAAAGTTAGAAATATGGCGGGATTTTACGTTTTCGTTAAGTGAAAAAGGAGCAATTGGATGTAAACCAACATCTAATTGCTCCTTTTGAAGTGTTTATTTTGATAATCGAAACTTCTTAGTTTTCTTCTTCACTGTCTGCTGTGCGGAGAATGATAGAAGTTGCTCCGATGGTGAACAGGGTTCCGTCTTCGATAACGCGGCGTTCTCTGTCGCCCAGAATCTCATTGTCAACGAAAGTTCCTGTATAACTTGGTCCATCACGGAGTACGTATTTCAATTTGCCTTTCTTGTCGCGGCTAACGTTGATTACGCAATGGTTCATGTCAACGCTTGGGTCTACGGTTTCGATAGGGCAGTTGATTCCACTGTTCTTCATGTAGCGGCCGATGATGTTGTCGCCTAACTGCAGCGGGATGACCTGTTTGTAAGCGAATACGTTCTCGATGACAACGATAGAGCCGTATCCCTTCTCGTTGGCATTCTCGTCAAGTTTTTCCTCCTTTCGGGTTTCGCGGAGCTTGGAAACTCCCATTCGGATACCAAACTGCTTATTGCAATTAGGACAAACGAAAACGAGACTCTGACCTGCCTGATACTTGGTCTCATCGAAGGTGATAAAATTATCGCATTTAGGACAACGTACTCTTTTCATATTCTTTTTCTTACTTTTCTATCTTTATTATAATAATGTGTTGTAGAAGTTTCCGATACTCCTTGCTCTTTGTTCTAGCTATAAACTCTTAACTGTCAACTATTCTTTCACTTTCGTAATCCAGCCGTCAGTAAAAGCATCATAGTTGTGTAAACGGTTGAGAGCAGTATAAGCTTCGCCCTCGGTAGAGTATGTTCCGTATATAACTTTCACATTATTATCCGTAATCAACACCCTAGCTTCCTTGAATCCTTTGTTCTGGAGGAGTTCAGCATAGCAGGCTGCATTGCGCTTGGTAACACGACTTGCCAAAACGATGCTGTAGTAAGAAGAAGCTGTTTGCAATTCGTTGTCCTGAGCCATGTTGACAGACTTGGCAGGAATGCTCTCTTCTGCCTGTGATTCTGTACTAAGTACCAGTTCTTGAGGTTGCGCAACTTTATTGATCTCCTTAGGCATGATGCGGTTCAGCATGCCTGTGTCGATTTGGCTCTTCTGAACGGTTGGGGTTCCCAATGGAGAAGAGTAGGTGAAGAATGCAATGAGAGCGATGCAGGCTGCTGCAATATTGCGCAACCAGCTCTTCTTGATGCTGATGAATTCGGCATTTGATTCTTCTTCTTCTTCGTTAACGAACACAGAATTGTTGACAGAGAGTCCACTCTCCATCTTCTGGTTACTATCCTGATTCTTGACTTCGCTTTCTGTACGATTGTTTTCTACTGTCTTTGCTGGCATTTCAATGATTGAAGCAGCAGAATCTTCAGTCTTCTGAACCTCTTCTGCAGAAATCTGCGCGAGTGGAAGCATGTTTAAGCCACCCAAACCATACAACTCAGGGGTAAGAATGCCCGCCTCGCATGGTTCGAAGGTATAATTTCCGTCTTCGTTCAATATGATGGTGCCAATATCATTCAGTTCAAATTTTCCTGAATTCTCCAAAGTCTGACGCATCTCTGTCACTTCATCAGCAATGCGGTTCAAAGCTTCCGGATAGCTGATATCGTATGCTTCAACATACGAAAGTGCAAGGAGAGAATCGTTCATCTGGAGCTGTGGGTTAAAGCCAATAGTTCTCAGCGGTGGCAAAAACATGCTGTCTCTGCCATCGTAACGCGCATCTACATGATGAGCCATGAAGCCACCAAATCCTGGGACAATCACGCAATCGTTGCTCAAAAGTAGGATCTCTATATGTCTTTCTAGTCTATTCACGTTTGCAAAGGTAGTGATTTTTTCGGAAATGACCAACAGAAAATAGAGAAAATTTTCGATGAAATCATAAAAAGTCTAATTTGTTTTGTCGTTTCGGGAAAAAGTATTACCTTTGTGCCTAAAATAAATAAGGTATAAATCAATGAAATATACAGAGACAGAAATTGAAGGAGTCTGGCTGATAGAACCTCGGGTATTTGATGATGCTCGCGGCTATTTCTTTGAAGCATGGAAGCAGGCTGACTTTGATGCTCACGTTGGAGGGCATGTGGAGTTTGTGCAAGACAATGAGTCAATGTCTAGTCGTGGGGTGCTCAGAGGACTGCATTATCAGAAAGGTGAATTCTCGCAGGCTAAGTTGGTGCGTGTCATCAAAGGCCGCGTGCTGGATGTTGCTGTTGACTTGCGAAAGGGCAGCAAGACTTTCGGTAAATATGTAATGGTTGAACTGAGTGGAGAGAACAAACGTCAGTTTTTCATTCCTCGCGGTTTTGCCCATGGTTTTCTGGTACTGAGTGACGAAGCCATCTTTACTTATAAGGTTGACAACGTTTATGCTCCTGATCATGAAGCCAGCATTCATTGGGATGATCCTACCATCGGAATAGAATGGCCTATTGAAGGAGTTGAGGTGCTTACGTCGGAAAAAGACAGAACCAAGGCAAAGTCTTTCGGAGAGGCTGATTATTTCGAGTAGATTTGGCATCAGCTTTTACCGATTAATTTATTTAAAGAACTCATCATGAAAAAGATAGTTAATTTATGGCTGCTCAGTTGTATCTTGACTCTTGTTGCTTGTGGGCAGAAGGCCGAAAAGCAACAGGAAGTGAAGGAAGATACTGCGGCTAAGAAGATGTTGCAAGGCATTTGGCTGAACGATGACGATGAGGATGATGTAGCGTTCCGCGTTAAGGGCGACACGATTTATTATCCTGATTCTACCAGTCAGCCTGTCTACTTCTACATTGCTGGCGATACGCTTGTAATGAAGGGTGCTAATATGGCAAAATATCCGATTGTAAAACAGGCTGAGCATATTTTCCAGTTTAAAGTGCAGAATGGGGATGTGGTTAAGCTGGTGAAGACGGAAGATAAGTCTTATTTGCAGCAGTTCATCCACAACCATGCTTCCGTGGCGCTGAATCAGAATACGCTGATTAAACGTGATACGGTGGTTGTAAGGGGCGATGAGAAATATCATCTCTACGTACAGGTTAACCCAACAAGTTATAAGGTCTACAAGAGTTCTTATAATGATGATGGTGTTGAGGTAGACAATGTTTATTATGATAATATTGTGAACTTGCATGTTTATCATGGTGCCAACTGTCTGTTCTCTCGTGATTTTCATAAGAAGGATTTCGATAAGCAGGTTCCTGCTTCTTTCTTGGACCAGTCTATATTGAGCGACATCGTATTCAATAAGATAGATGAATCTGGCATTCATTATCTTGCTGTTCTGGCAATGCCTGACAGCAGTTTGAGTTATCAGGTTGAGGTTATCATTTCCTTTGAAGGAAAAATGAGAATGCGGGTTAAGAGCTAAAAAAAGAAATAAAAAAGTCGCCCTGAAAGGGAAAGCATTGGATGTAAGATGCTTTTGTCCTTTCAGGGCGATTTTATTTTTTATGTGCTTATCCTGGAGGGATAGCTTGGTGGCTCAACTTTTAATTGAAGAATCCCAGCAAAGCTCCGGCTGCAACGGCAGAACCGATGACTCCCGCAACGTTTGGTCCCATGGCGTGCATGAGAAGGAAGTTGTGGCGGTCGTATTCCAGGCCTAGGTTGTTAGAGATGCGTGCACTCATTGGGACGGCACTCACTCCGGCGTTTCCGATAAGTGGGTTCAGTTTCTTGCCTTTTGGCAAGAAGAGATTCATCAGCTTGACGAATAAGATTCCGCTTGCCGATGCGATGATGAAAGCAAGAGCACCGAGAGCAAAGATTTTGATGGTGTTTAATGTCAGAAACTCTGAAGCCTGGGTAGAACAGCCTACGGTCAGGCCGAGGAGGATAACGACAATATCATTCAAGCTGCTGCTTGCTGTCTTGGCGAGTCGGGTTGTCTTTCCACTCTCTTTCAGAAGATTTCCGAAGAACAGCATTCCTAGCAATGGCAAACCGGACGGAACGATGAAGGTGGTGAGAAGCAGACCGATGATAGGGAAGAGAATCTTTTCGGTCTGTGAAACCTGACGTGCCGGTTTCATCTTGATGACGCGCTCTTTCTTGGTTGTAAGCAGTCGCATCAAAGGTGGCTGGATTACAGGCACCAGTGCCATGTAAGAGTAGGCGCAAACCGCAATGGCTCCCATGAGGTTCGGACTCAGTTTGCTGCTCAGGAAGATGGCGGTTGGTCCGTCTGCTCCTCCGATAATGGCAATGCCGGCTGCCTGGTTAGGTTCGAATCCCAGAGCCAGTGCAATCATGTAGGCGCCGAAGATTCCAAATTGGGCAGCGGCTCCAATCAGGATGAGCTTCGGGTTGGAAATGAGCGCAGAGAAGTCGGTCATGGCTCCAATGCCCAGGAATACGAGTGGCGGGTACCAGCCCTGTTTCACTCCCTGGTAGAAGATGTTCAGAACGGAGTTGTCTTCGTATAAACCTATTTCGAGTCCTGCATCGGCACGGAATGGAATGTTGCCAAGAATGATTCCCAATCCGATAGGAACCAGGAGCAGCGGCTCAAAATCTTTCTTGATGGCGAGCCAGATAAAGAGTGCTCCCACCAGAATCATGATGAGGTTTCCTGCCGAGGCGTTGGCAAAGCCTGTAAAGGTAAGAAACTCATTGAAGTTTTGTATGATGAAATCCATAATTTACTTTGAACTTTGAAAGTTAGACATTGATTTACTTTGAACTTTGAAAGTTGAACATTGAACTTTATGATTAGTCTTTTGATTGGAAGAGTAATCATTAGCTTTTTGTCTAAACAACTTATTACGCGATTGTAACAAGCGTGTCTCCTTCCATTACTGCGTCTCCCTTGTTCACGTTGATGCTGGTAATGGTTCCTGAAGTTTCTGCATCGATGTTGTTCTGCATCTTCATGGCTTCGAGAACGACAACAGTATCGCCTGTGTTCACCTTGTCACCGACTTTCACCTTGATTTCGTTGATAGTGCCAGGCAGAGGGGCAACAACTGGTTTGCCTGCAGCAGGAGTTGCCTGTTTGCTTGATGAAGCAGAATCAGAACTTGCTGCAGAACTTGAACCTGCAGCAGAACCTGCGCTTGCAACAGAGCTGGCAGAAATGTTGTTTTGTCCATCAGTTAACTTTACTTTCTGCTTACTGCTCTTAACCGGCTGTTTCATTTCCACTTCGAATGGAATTCCATTCACGGTTACATTGGCGATATTGCCTTCAATATCCTGTATTTCAACGACGTAATCTACGCCTTTAACCTTATATTCGTACTTTGCCATAGTTTCTATATTTTAACGTTGTTATTGTTGTTGTTGAATTTCGGAGCATTCCATCTGGTCTGTTTTGGCTTGATGGTGATAATGCCGGATTCTACATCGTGAACATCTTCCAGATATTCCTGTAGTGCAAGGGAGATGACTGCCATGTAAATCTCCTTATCAATACCCTTGGTTTCTAAACCATCTTTCAGAATCACGTTGGTCTTATGACTGAGGTCTTGAGTAACCTCGATGGTCTTCTTTCCTGTCTTATATAATAAGGTGGCGTGCTTCTCAGTAGCACGGGCGATGCGTTGTTTATGTTTCATGTAGGCTCCGAAAACCCAGAACACGATGAAGAGGAGAGCAAGGCAGGCAAATACGATTCCCATTGAAAGTACGGCGATTCCTATTCCGTATGGGTCGCTTTTCTTCAATTGCTGGGCTTTACTCAAACCTGTGTTTTGAGGCAGATAGCCTGGAGTTACTGATCCGGCAATGGCTTTCTCCCATGTCTTGAAGTCCTTACTCAGTTCAAAACTCTCATCGGCAGCCAACACTGGCACGCTTACGGAGTCTATCAGGTCAACGGCATTTCCGTCATAGAGTGCTATCCAGTTGGGCATCTTTTCCTGTAGAATAAGATTGAGATGAAAAGGTCCCGAGTTAGAAGAATTCTTTGCCTTCCAATGTTGTCCGTTCCTGCCATCCTGGTACCAGGAACTGCTGTCGAAGATAACGATGCTCTTCTTGCCTCCCAGTGTGGTTCGTGGTTCATTGTTAGGCAATGGACACATCAGCTGTCGGCGAGCTTCAGGCGACATTTTCTTGTCGAGAACCCTTCGGTCGGTGGTTAGGAACATACCACGCACATTATACGTGGTAAAGGAGGAATTGCTCAATTCCACCCATGGTTTGTGCTGCCCGTACTCATCTACAAGATTGGTACGGTTGTCGGTCATCACCTCCGTAATACGGATACTTTTGGCTCCTTGACTCCAAGCGGGCAAGGACGTGATGACTAGCATGGTTATCAGAAATCCCAATTTCTTCATACGCTTACTAACGTTTATAGGGTTATTGTTTCATATTTCGAAAAAATCTGCATCATATAGGAACGATAGCTGTTCCTAGAAGATTCATTAGGTTTGTTTCTTGTGCTCAAAGGTACGAAGAATTTCTGAAAAGACAACAAAAAAGGTGCACAAATTTTTGTCTTTGTGCACCTCTTTTATAATTTATAACTATTTTCAGTTGTTTTGTTAACTTTTGTAAGTCTTACGCTCCGCAGAAGAACAGCACCACTATCTGGGCTGTAAAGATACGGAGGAACATACTCAATGGATAAACCGTAGAGTATCCTACAGCTGGAGCCTCCTTAGAGCAAGAAGCATTTGCATAAGCCAACGCAGGAGGGTCTGTGTAAGTACCGGCGAGCATACCCATGATGGTGAAGTAGTTGAACTTAAACTTCAGGCGGGCAATCGTACCGATGATGAGGATAGGAATAACGGTGATGAGGAAACCGCATCCCACATATTTCAAACCGTCACCCTGTACTACTGTGTCCCAGAATCCGGCACCAGCCTTGATTCCCACACTCGCCAGGAAGAGTACAAGTCCTATTTCTCGCAGCATCATGTTGGCCGAAGTCGTCGTATAAGTTACCAGTTTCATGCGATAGCCGAAACGGCCGATGAGGATGGCGATGATAAGCGGACCTCCGGCAATACCCAACTTCAAAGGCACCGGCATTCCCGGAATGGCAAATGGGAGAGAACCGAAGATAATACCTACCATAATGCCTACGAAGATAGTGGCAATGTTAGGCGCATCGAGGCGCTTTACAGAGTTACCCATGATTTCAGCCACACGGTTCACATTCTCTTCAGGACCTACAACCAGAATCTTATCACCTACGTGGAAGTGGTGGTTTCTGCCTGCAAAAATGTCCATTCCCTGACGGGAAATACGGGTTACGTTAACGCCGTATACGCTGGAGAAGTGCATCTTACCCAAGGTCTTACCGTTCATTTCCGGACGGGTAACGATGATACGGCGAGAAACAAAGTGCTGTACTTCATCCTTCTCGCGGTCCCATTCAGCTTCAACCTCTGGTCCGATAAAAGCCTTGATGGCTTCAGCATCAGCCTCTGCACATACAACGAGCAATTCGTCTCCAACCTCAAACTTAGTCTTGCTGTTAGGAATGCTCACCTCGCCATTGTGGAGCAGTCGTGAACATACAATGTCACGGTTCAAGAATTCTGAAACTTCTCTCAGCGTTCTGCCTGTAATATAAGCATTTTCCACGCGTAAGTGCATGTTGTGGGCCTTAGCGTGTGGGTTTGCAGCATCTTCTTCGTTAAGCTGTTCTTCCTCGTCAGCAGTATTAATCTTACAGATGTACTTGATAAGGATAGTAGCACCGATAATGCCCACCACACCAAGAGGATAAGCACAAGCATAACCGTTGGCAATACTTGGAGCACCATTAGGGAAGACGCTGAGCAAAGCCTCGTTGGCAGCACCAAGACCCGGAGTATTGGTAACCGCACCATAGAGAGTACCTACCATCATAGGCAGGTTGTTAGGGTTGCTCGTATCAAAGAAGAGATAATAGCAACCAAACATCACGAGGATGTTGAGCAGAATAGCGCTAGCCGAAAGCATGTTGAGCGTAACACCACCTTTCTTGAAACTCTCGAAGAAACCAGGTCCTACCTGGAGACCAATCATGAAGACGAAGAGGATCAAGCCGAAGTCTTGCACGAATGTGAGAATTTCCTTTGGACCGGTGAAGCCAACGTGGCCAGCCAAAATACCTGCGAAGAGTACGAAGGTGACGCCTAACGAAATGCCGCCAATCTTTATCTTTCCGAGGTAAACACCAATAGCTATCACGATAGCGTAGAGTAGGGCGATGTGAGCCACCGACTCGGTATTGGTGAAGAGATTAACAATCCAATCCATGTATTCGTTTTAAAATCAGAAAATTATATTCCTTGTAGTTTACCAAATAATTTTAGAATTTATGTTTTCTGTTGCTTGTTTTAATTGAAAGATACAGTTCTGTTTATAGAGAGAATCTGTAGATTATTAGGGATTCAGTTAAAACTGAAAATTGGAGGACATCACATAGGATGCCCTCCAACCTATTTTTTCTTGTAAAAAATCAAACCCTTTTTGCAAATGGCTTTCTTTTTGACATGAGATTACTTCTCGATAGCTGCTACACCTGGCAATACCTTACCCTCGATAGCTTCGAGGAGAGCACCACCACCTGTAGAGATGTAAGATACCTGATCAGCCAAACCGAACTTGTTGATACAAGCTACAGAGTCACCACCACCGATGAGTGAGAATGCACCTTCCTTAGTAGCCTCAGCGATTGCGTCAGCAATAGCCTTAGAACCACCAGCGAAGTTGTCGAACTCGAATACACCTGCAGGACCGTTCCAGAGGATAGTCTTGGCACCCTTGATGGCAGCTGCGAAAGCCTTGCGAGTCTCAGGACCTGCGTCCATACCCTCCCATCCGTCAGGGATGTTGTTAGATGGGCAAACCTGAGTATTGCAATCGTTCTTGAAGTCGTCACCGCAGATAGAGTCTGTGCCGAGTACGAGGTTTACAC
>ERZ1023822.121-NODE-121-length-28545-cov-76.945139_pt1 | contig 28545 bp, 23 predicted proteins | sample MGYA00380379_ERZ1023822 | MGnify/ENA primary metagenome ERZ1023822 (study PRJEB33179, sample SAMN07448988) | human gut metagenome | biome: Human-gut; feature: Human associated habitat; material: Faeces | host: Homo sapiens | place: India: Bhopal | collected... | reverse complement strand
ACTATGGTGTCTTAATGAGCTATTACATGAATGGTATTGATGAAGGTGTTGCCAAGGGTGAAGCCAAGGGTTTTGCCAAAGGTGAAGCTAAGGGCTTTGCCAAAGGTGAAGCTAAAGGTTTTGCCAAAGGTGAAGCCAAAGGTAGTTATCACAAAAGTCTTGATATAGCGAAGAAAATGCTATTAAAGGGTATGGATGATGACTCTATCATGGAACTGACAGGCTTAACCCATGAGCAATTGCATCAATTGAAATCATAAAATTATCAGATACAAGTTCTCCCCATAAGCCAGGCGATAGATGCCTGAACTTATAGGGAGTTTTTTTTGCTTGAAAGTTATTACCTTACTCTGCCTCACGGTCTTTCTGGGTAACTACTCTGTCATTTAAAAAATACACGTATTCAATGGGGGACTAAAAGTTCGATCTGTAATATGTTATGGATTTGGGGATTACAAATCCCCTGGTTTGATAGGTCGAACCTTTTTTTACGACGGATTACAAATCCGTCGGGACGCCTAACGGGGGTGTGGGACGGCTAGCGTGGTGTGGGATGTCTGGCGGGGGGATGAACGACATATCCGGCGAGGCGGAAAACTTCCTATCCTCCGTCAGGCGTTCCGACGGATTTGCAATCCGTCGTTAAAAAATGACCTAACCTATTTATGTTCTGCGGATTTGCAATCCGCAGCAGGGAGATTGTAATATGTTATGGATTAGGGGGATTACAAATCCCCTGGTTTGATAGGTCGAACCTTTTTTTACGACGGATTTCAAATCCGTCGGGACGCCTAGCGGGGGTGTGGGACGGCTGGCGGGGGTGGAATTTTCAGGGCACAAAAAAAGTCGTGGAATCTTAGAAGGTGAGTCACCTCGGCAACTAAAATTCCAACGACCAGTCTAGTCTAGTCTTCGCAAATTTGTATAATAGTAAATGATAATAATGTCTTATAATAACTAAAACAAGGGGGGAGGAAGTATTCCCAACTTCCTTCCCTCCTCTCTTACAGATATATGATTCTTAACTTTTGTATTTTGCTTACTTTTTTTGTACCTTGATACAACGGACTCCTGATACGCCAGACAAGCTCATCGTTACGATGTTGCTGCTGTTATATGTCCACGACTGTCTAAAATTCATATTAGAAAATTTAGTTCTACATGCCGTGTTTTTTGTGACATTGTCAGGTGCAACCATTGTCATAATACACAATTCGCGCTGGTTAGGAACCCTCCAATGAGTATCCTTATTTTCGCTATAACGACCATAGCACTGATAATATCCATTATATACGTTTGCTGCCGAAGGTTGAATCCAAGTACCATAGTTATTATAATAACCAGTATTCCATTTTTTAGCCGCAATGGTAAACTTTTTGGCAGGTTTATTTCCTTCTTCACGTTCTGTATGATCATTCAGCTCTCCTTGTTCACCTGTTATGTTCAGGGCATCCTGATCTACTTTGTTTAAAGTAACAGTTTTAGTACTGCTGTCGTAGCTGAAATACTTATCAGGTGTCTGATCATATCCAAGATTACCAGACTTTAAGTTACGAATACATCGTACATATTTCGGTCTGTAATTTGATGTGGCACTATTATAGTTACCTGTTGCCATACCTTCTTCCGATAAAAATGATTCTGCATCTTGGGTCGAAGAATAATATACCATACGATTCTTGCTATCATTATAATAATCAAGATCGTCGGTAGATTTTTTGAAGAGCTTAGATTCTTTGCTTATGATCTGTTCTCCAATCCATATACCTGCATACTGTTGTGTTGCCGGTGCATACCATCTCATTTCATCTTCTGAAATTTTGCCATCACCATTCAAATCCCGGTTCCTCCTCATACAGGCTATTCTGAGTGAATAATAAAGGTCATCCTCTTTATTCTTTAAATCATCCCAGGTTTTCACCGGTTTGCCATTTTTGAATATATCTTTCTTCATATTGGCACGTCCGTTCCAATAGTCGTTACCGTTGGAGCCCTCTACCTGATCGTTGAGATTGAAATCGCTGTCTCCATTAGACTTTTCCTCGTCATTGATGGTTTCGCAGCCATAAGCTGTTACGCTTCCTGCCTGGCTTCTATCGTAGAAGGTCTGGATATTGTGCTGGGTCAAACCATATTGAGCCTTGGCATATACGCTTCTTGTATCTTCGCTAACCCATACGTTGTTTGCTACATAGAATGCTCGCTTATCTACGTTGTTAACGTATTTGTCCCAAGTGAGATTGCTATAGTAGTTCTCGCTGACGAAACAGGTCGCATCAATGTATTTGCCATTAGTCCAGAAACTTTCGTCGTCTGCTTTATCATACAGCTTTTTCAAGAATGTTTCGATATTCATGGTTTTTGATTTGCCAGGATAATCGCATGGAGTACCTCTACCATCATTTTCGTCGCCAAAGATACTTTTGCTCTTGTCTCTTCCTGTAATAGCAAACTCAATCCACTTTGTATCTACACCATTCAGCTGATTTTGGTGTTCTTGTGTCGTTGGATTTGCTTCATCTTTTACGTTTATTGGCTCTGTCTTCTTGCCCAAAGCGTAAACCTGATAGTAATATCCTAATTTGTTATCTTTCAGCTTTTTGATGTCCTCCTTATAGAAGCGCATTACCATATATTCGTAATGACTGTCGAGTGTCAGGTTCTTACCGGTATTGCCATATATCAATACCACACCTTCTGCGCCAGGCTGATCGTTTCCTTCTTTTTTAGCTTCAACGATGATTTTATCTACACCTGCCACTGTGATGTTAAAGGTGTACTTACAATTACGCTCAACATTGTAGTCATTGTAATTTGCACTGCAGTCGCCTAAGTGAACATAGTAGGTTACGTCGGCAGTTTTGGTAGAACCATCCTTGGTTTCTTCATACTTGCCTTTCAAAACTACGTATGTGCCATACTTTGGAGCATTGGCGAATATCTTAGGATTTGACTTGTTGTCGTCCTCTCGCTTAGTCTGATCTGTTACGCTGTTTTTTGCATCCTGCAGATTTTCTGGCAAATAGGCTTCGAAGTATTCTGCGCCTGTCTTATCCACATCGTTTACGCTAAGAGTCTGACCCACGATATTGCTAACATCTGTATCATTGCTTATCTTTTTCTTATTGTTACTGTCAATACTGCCAATGAGTGTACCATTCATGGCGATATTCATGATATCATAATTGGCAAGTTTGAATGAACGAGTAACTCCTGTTGTATTAGCTGCCTTGATGGTAAACTTCACCTTGGATACTATGCGACTCAGTCTGATGTCATTTCCGCCACTGGCGATTGCACCTGCGGGTGTGATGTTCACCAGGTTGCCATTCTGTACAGCACCACTCATCAAGAATGCACTTGGAATCTGAATGGTGTTACGATTGTTACGCTTGAAAGTCAAAGCTTTCAACTGGTCGAGGGTGAAGTTATATCCGCCGGCACGGGCTGTTTCTGGATCCAAGTTAATAGGCAACTTGTTTGTTTCAACAGTACCGTTGCTGGTCTCAACTGGGTATAGACCCGTATTGATGTTGGCTACTGCATAGATGTATGATTCGCCGCTTCTTGTCTTGATGCCAGTTATTTGCTTCTTGTTAGAGCTGCTGGTTTCTTGGTTCAGATTATCTGCACCTTCAATACCTTTATAACCTTTCAGATTACCATTGCCATCAAATATATAGATGTAGAGGTTGTCGAGATGACGCTCCTCTGCATCTGTTGCTCGGGAGTTGACCACGATGTCTCTTGGGGAAACATCAGAATAGGCCAACGAAATGGTAACATCCTCGTTGCTCTCGCTGCCGCCCGGGAAGATGTCTTCCGAGCAACTGCTGAGTAAGAGTGCTACTCCCATGAGCAGGTATGCTAATTTCATTACTTTCTTCATATTATGATTCCTCCAATTGTTTAATTAAATGTGATATTTGTAGCATCCTTCACATTCCAGTCTGCTACATAGTACTTCAAGGTGAGTGTTGATTCCTTATCACCCAGGAAGTAGCCATATACTACCATTTCATGGTTGCGGTAGGCTTTTGAAATGCTGAAGGTTGCCTGCTTCTCAGCTCCACTCTTGTTCAATTTAAAGTAAATTGTACCAGTGAGTTTTTCGCCAGTTTCACGAAGATAGCTCAGATGGCATTCTGTCGTTGCACCACGAAGCTTGGTGATGTAGTCTTCTGCAGTCTGACCAGGCTTGCGAATATAGCTTGTAGGGTCTGTTACAGGTTTGATGTTCCCTGTTGCCACACTACCGAATGTCATCTTCTGACTGAGATATGTCAGAGAAGTGAGGTTTCCGGTTAATCCTTCTGTTTCTTTATTGGCATCTGTTGTTGCTGTTGGGAATACAGAACTTTGGGTAGGAATAACGTTTTCATTCACCTCAATCTTCGTTACTTCCACTCCTTCAGTATCTTTCACATTCTTTCTTGTGAAGAAGAAGTGGAGCTTTGAGACGGCTCTTATCAATGGGATATTTATTGAGTGCTGAGCTGCTTCTGTTGCATTGTCTTTGATGTTGTTGGTAACATCAAGTTCCTTGATAACTCGAGAGATTGGCAGACCAGCTGGTGGTACTACTGTTGTTTGGGCTGTACCTTCTGCTATACCGAACTGATTCTTGATAACCAGGGCTTCCAGTTCTGCACGTGTCATCTTGATGCAGTCTTTGCCATCCAGCACTCCTTCGCTTTCTGCGTTGAGCAGGATGTAAAGATCTATTTTGCCCAGAGTCTCAGCGTTTTTGCGAGTAATCATCATACTTACGTTGTGAGAACCTTTTTCTGAGAGGTTGGTTTCTGATTTGAATCCTATTGGTGTGGCAGTTGCTTTGTCTGAACTGCTTTTGAATGCCCATACTCTGATACTTGTAATTTTCTCCTCTGTATCTGGTGAGGGTTTTGTTTCGTCTTGCCCGGGCGTTCCGCTGGTTCCTGCTGGGTAGGCAGGTGCGTTGGCTCTGGCCTGAGCTGTAGGAGTTGATACATTCAGGTTGATGTAGGTATCACTCTTTCCAGCAGCTGTATCTGTGTAACCGTCCGACATACATGATGTTAGTATCAGGGTAAGCAGCAAGGTGGGTGCCAATGCTGCTATTCCCTTCATAATGCTAGTCAGTTGATTCGCACAGATTTTTCTTTTTGCGAAATCGAACATAACTTGTATCTCCTATCTTTTACTTATACTTATACTTCGTTACTTTGTTACTGTTTTGGGTAATCTTACTTGGCTCCGAGGTCTGCATTCTGCAGATTGAGAACCCATCCGTTCACCTTGATTCTAGCATCCATGTGGTAATCGGAACCTGGACTTGGAACGTAGAATACGAGGGTGTAGTGATCCTGGCGGTCGAGGTATTCCTGATCCTCCCAGCCCTTGTCGGTGCGCTCGCCGCAGAGAGCGAGGAACCATGGCAGTGAGTGGTTGAAGATTACCTTGCCTGTGCGCTTGTCGGTGATTACGATTCGCTTGTCATCGTACTCCGTGCTTTCGGTGTTGCGGGTGCTTACATCATTCTTGCGCTCGAACATTCTGGAAGAAGACAGGTCGTAAACCAGAGCCTTGTCGATTTCTTCACCTTCTACCTGGGTGTTGCCGCTGGAGTTAACCACCAGTTTCTCGTTGTAAGGCACGTAGGTAATCGGCTTGTTCTGTTCTACTCCGTTGGCATCCTTTACCTTGTCGCCCTTGTAGTCGAGGAGGGCAGCCGAACCCTTGATTCTTACGTCGAAGTTTTCTGCCACGAATCCCTGCTGGTCGTTATCGTAAGGAAGCATCACGATTCGGTAGGTCTTGGTACATTTCATCAGACTCAGTTTGCCGGATGTGTCCTTCTTGCCCTTGAAGTCGAGAGATGTCTGGGCGGTGTAGAGAGCGGTGAACTTCTTGTTGTTGACAGAAGTCTCTCCGTCTTTCTTTCCCATTTCCTCCTGCAGGTCGTTGATGGTAGAAACACCTGGGGTGAGTTGGGTGAAGCTGAACTCCATCTCGTCGTCACCGTCGGCTCTGCTACCTGTAGGTTTCTTGTCACGAGCCAGGCAGACGAAGGTATATTTACCTTCCTGTAAGTCTGTGATGTCCATGCTGTGACCCGTTTCGAATTTGTCGGCAGACTGCGTATAGGTATCGAAGTATTTACCGTTTTTATCGAAAACATAGACGTTGAGGTTTTTCACTTCCTGGGAGAAGGCATCAGCGTTCTCAACATTATATGTATAATCGAACTTGAGCGACACCTTAGGTGCAGGACAATTCGTCAGATCGTCTTTCATGCATGATGAAAGCGAAGAGAGTGCGATGGCTGAGATACAAACCACTTTGCAACCGTTTTTGATGATGAAATGTTTCATATCGTTTGTGTTTTATTAATTCTTTTACTTATACTTATATCTAGTGTGCCGCAGGGCGTAAGAAGTGGGGTAGCCTCCGGCATCTTTTTTTTCTTGTTGAGTGGTGCTGATTCAGCACGATAGGGGTTCCCGCCATCTTTGGCGGCAAAAATCATCTTTTTCTTTTTTAATCTCCCGGAGGCGGGGTTGCCCCCGGGAGATTGAGAGTATTGTTGTTTCAAGAATTCTCTTGAGAGCGGGGGATGGGGTACATCCCCAGAGCATTCATTTTTTTTCTGTTTCTGCGACTTATGCGAAGTGATTGGGATTAGTCACCCAAACTTACGTCATCTGTACTGAGAACCCAAGGGTTAACAGAAACCTCAACATTGAGGTAGTACATTGGCTTGTTCTCGTCTGGCTTGCCATTAGGAACGTCTGCACCAACGTTGAAGATGTTATTTACATTCAACTGATAAACAGTATTACGCTGGATGGTGTTTGTGCCAAGCCACTTGTCGTTGATAATATATGAGTAGTATGTCTTACCTGCACGGAATACCTCGATTGTATATGCCTGACGGAATGCCTTCAATTCTTCCTCTGTAGCACCGATAGTCTTAGTAACAGTAGTTTCACCTTCTGTTTTAATCTTCAACTCACCCAAGAGATCTGCAGCACTCTTACCACCGAAGAGGATAGGCTGGTCTGCGTATGCTGCAAAGATAGCTGCAATGCTTCTATAGATATTGCCATTGTAGCGGTAGAATGTACCATCTGTGCAATCTGGAGTATCTGAGAACTGTTCTGGTTTCAATGCTACAGTATATTCGAAGTACATAGTTGTAGGAGTCTCCTTTGTATTCTCAAATACGTAGTGCTTATCTTCAGCTGTAAACCATTCTCCATTCTTCAAGTCATACTTACCACCTAAGTCATTTTGTGGCTGCATGTATGTGATGCCTTCTGGAAGCTTAAGATCAGTCCATGTTGCATCCCACTGCTGCATAATGTTTGTCTTGTTGGACAAGTTGGTGATAGCATGCTTAGTCAAAGTGATGCTAGCTACCTTTGCCTTTGCATCATTGATCGCCTTCTTCTGCAACTCTGTAGCACCCTCAGGAATTGCTCCGTTGATTTCTGTAACAGATGTTGGCTTGTCGATGCGAGCAGTAGCGCGGTCGAGCATAATGGTCTTATTAACTGAAGCAGGGGTCTCTATATTCTTATTTGCAGCTACGAATGATACAATATATTGGTTTGCCTTAGAATTCTTGTCATTCTGGTTGAACATAACAAACTTTTTGCCTGTAGCATAGCCTGCATCAAACTTGTTGGTTGCTGTGAATTTATCAGCTGCTGGGGCAAAAATGCTTGTCCATGGAGTTTCATCTGTAGTGTTAGCCAGGAAATAAACAATGTAATCTACACCTTCCTCTACGTCCTGAACAGGAACCTCAATCTTGGTTGTTGTTGTACCTACTACTGGTGACTCAGGCTTTGCATTATTCAACTCACTTGCGGTAATATGCTTTGTGAAGACAGTTTTATTTGTCTTCGAATTCACCAAGTAGAATGTTCCACTTGTAATCGTGGTCTCTTCTGCAGTACCGGCAACCTTGTTTTTTGCATCTGTTGGCTGCTGGGTTCTTGTACCATTGCTGGTAGGAGTCTGAACTGCAAATGTCATGTAGAAACCTTCCACCTTAGACTGGTTGCTTCCACCACTTGTCAAATCATCATTGCTGCTGCAGCTTGAGAAAGATAACGCTGCTGCTGATACCAAGCTCATAACGAGCAAATTCATTTTCTTCATAATCTTTTACTTATTAAGTGTTATACAAATTTTTTAGTTTGAGTTGCGAAATGGATGGGTCTCTCAGACCTCATCACTGGCTTCGCCCGGGGGTAATCAAATACTATTCTTTCTTTTCTTGTTCTTAAATTAAATTTTTTAGTTTATATTAATATTATTGTTTATTCTTTTACTTATATATAAATTACATCAAGCGTTTATGAAGCTTTTGCCCTTTACCTTTCCCTTCGGCCGGTGACCGTTGGTTCAGGGCGCTTTGCTTACGACTTGTTTACCCAGGGCGTTGCCCTGGGCTAGGAGCTTTTGCCCTTTCAGGGCGCTTAGCTTACTCCACAATTTTGTTCAGCTTGTTGAGATTCTCCTGAGCACCCTTCAAGCCTCCGGCTACAGCCTTCTGGAAGTACTGCTTGGCAGCTTCGTAATCCTCATTGAGAACGGCGAGGCAACCACGGGCATTATCTACTTCGGCTCCGGTGCCAGCCTTCTTCAGGTACTTCTCTGCGCTTACCTTGTCACCTCTGTCGATGGCAGCAAGGGCTGCATTCAGATTGGCGAGCTTATCTTCTGGGAACATCTTCACGGCTGTGTCGAATACATTGTTGTACTCTTCGCTTCCCTTCGGATAACTGTTTGCCACCATGTACATCTCCTGGAGAGAGAGCTTCTGCGGACGGGTATTGATCACTCTGCGAGCCTCTTCGAGGTTGAATGCCTTCACGTCGTATTCGATGGTGTAATCTGTGCGGCGCAAGCCTGGCCAAACCTTGTCAACGAGGAATCGGAATGCCTCACCAGCCTTGGCTGCGAGCGTCTGTTCCTTCTGGTCAGGAGTCATATCGCTGTTGATGATCTTGAGAGCAGCTTCCTTCTGAGGGATGTTGTGACTCTTGATGTACTCCAGTGTTCCTTCCCAATCCTCAGCTGTAGATTCTACCTTGAAGAGCTTCTTGTCGATAGGGTAGGTCTTCAACAGATAGTTGTAGAGAGCCTGGGTACGGTTGCGGGAAAGCTTGTTGTTGTTGGCATAGCTGCCGTCAGGAGAAGCATAACCGTGGAGGGTAATGGAAGTGATGGTTACATCAGGGTCGTTCTTCACGAGGTCGAGCGTCTGCTTGATGGTAGCCAACTCATTGGTATTGTTACCGAGATCCTTCACGATATCCCACTTGTTGATGCGGAAGTTGAGTCTAGCCGAACCGTTTTCCTGTCTGATCTTCACTGCCTCCGCCTTTGGCTGCTGATAAGCCTGATAGAGCTGCTGAGGAGTAACGAGCGCCTCGCCATTGTTGGTGAGCAGGTTTTCTGCCAGCAGTTTCTGGTTACATCCGCATGCATCATTGCTGATGGCGAAGTTGGAGTTCTTCATCCAGTCCTGGTAAGGAGTAGAGTAAGCGTATCGGAGCGTCTGTGGCTCCTTGTTTTCACGCTTGGCAACGATGAGCGGGTTCTGGGTTGCGGTCTTCTTGGTACGCTGGTAGTAGATGTATCTCTTGTTACCCATCACCTCCACAGCCGGGAGTTTGAGCGTATCCTCACCCTTATATAAAATAGGTGTAAAGATAAGACCCTTGTTGCTTGCCAGTTTCACGTCATCGAGATTGAGGTCCATATAGACGTTCACCTTATTGCCTTTCTTCTTGATTTCCTTGTTGAGGACTTTCATATCCTTGGCAGCCTGTTCCTGAGCGATAGCGTTAGTGCTAAACAGAATGCTGAGGGCGACGGCTCCAAGTGTCTTGTTTAAAATCTTATATGTATTCATAATCTTCAGTTTTTACTTATTAATATAATAATGTATCATGAATTAGAAGACATACACCAGATTGAGTGCCGCCTTGGTAGGTCCTACGTAGTGATGCGCCTTGTCTTTCTCGAGTTTCTCACCACACTGTGGGCATTCATATTTATCCGATTTCGAATAAACGTATCCCACTCCGAGTTCAGCCTCGAAGTTCCAATGCTTGGAGAGAGCCCAGGTATAACCGTATGCTACACCTGCACCTACGAACCAACCTTCGTATCTGTAATCTTTCAATTTGGAGAAGTCGGTACCGAGGAACTTGAAGTCAAGATCTACGTTACCTATGTTATGAGAACCTCCGAGGGCGTGGAAGCCGATGAAGGAGCCCATCATCTTATTGCAGAACCAGTATCTAGCTTCTGGTTGAACAAGCCAGTGCTGCCACTTCTTGTTCTTGGAAAATGTCCAAGGGTTGTAGTTGCCGGATACATCCAAGGTCCATTTTGGGGAAAGGCCAAATTCGAAGCCGAGGTTCATGGTGCTTGTAGCATCATAAAGGAGGTTCGTCTTCAAGGCCACCTTCTGAGCGACGGCTGGGCAGATGAAGCTACCAACAGCCAGTAGCGCAATTAAAATCCTTCTGTTCATACTTAAAATCTTTTAATGATTTAAGAATGACAAATGGTCTCTCTAGAGAAACGCATCATCATCTTTTACTTATACTTATACTTATACTTTTTCTTTTTCTAAATTTCCTTTTCCTTCCATTCAATAGGCTTGAAACTAGACTTTATTTATTAAAGAATAGTAAGTCTATCATTTACTCTTCTTCTACTCATCATCATCTTTATCATCTACTCCATTGTTCTTAGATGCCTGTTGGCAACTTTGGGGCTTGATTGGAAGCTCGGGCTTGAAACCGCGAACTTTGTTTTTACGATTGCAAAGATAGCGTCTTTTTCGATTGCTGCCAAGAAAAATGCGCCTAAAAATGCTGATACCGAATAAAAACCGCATAAATGAAACACTGAAAAACCCTGAAAAATGCTTTTTCTCATCTGTTTTTTGCTTTTTTATCCACTTTTTATCCTACTTTCTTAGTATTTTTCGATTTTTAGTTGTAATTTTGCAGTTGAGAAGAATAAGTTAGTAAATCAACAATGAATTCAGGACTCAGAGGTTCTGAAAGGAATGCAAAGAGCCCCAAGTGGGCAAGACTTTGATGATGTATAAGTATCAACGATTGTTTAAACTATAAGTAAATTGAAAGCAAGAAATGAAAGCTAAGAACAAACTTTGGGATTGGTGTTTGCGCTTGGAACATCATTTATGCCCTGACTATTGTGGAGTGGTGGACCGCCGGAGGGTGATCGCCTTTGTCCTTTTGACTCTGATAGAGATACTCATTATTCCCTATCACTTCCTTTTGTTTTACATGATGAAAGCCTGGGGGGGCATGTTCTATAATATAGTCCATACCATTGCACTGGCGGTGCTGACGTATGTGGTACTGAAGCGCAAGGTGGTATTCAAGACTGGCATCTCCCTACTCTATATCCTCGTATTCGTCAAACTGGCGATAGACAGTATGCTTTGTCTGCACTATCAGGGCGATCGGGACAACCTGAGCGTGATGAGCAATATCTTCATCATGTTCATACTTGCCATTACCGCCCAGAGCCAGCAGCTCCACCGAACCACGCTCGGCTTTACCGTCGCTCTGCTGCCAGTGGTAGCGGTAGCCATCTCGCATACGCAGATCTCCGTGCTGCTCTTCAGCATCAAGGCTGTTCTGGTAGGTTTCCTGATGATTCTTTATGTATGGCTCTATAATTCGGAACCAGTCATGTTCAAGGAACTCAGGCAGCCCAAGCAGATGAGGGAAGAAGAGAAGAAGGCACTGCACATGCTTGCCGACCTGAAGGATGAAGAGAAGGATATGGCGGTGAACCTGTTGAGCCGCCTGAGCCCGGAGCAGCAGCAGAATATCCTGGAACGTGCCGCAGAACAGTTGAAGACCAGCGAACTGAGCAAGAAGGCTTGGGATCTGGTATGTGCCGACCTTACCAACAGTGAGAGGGTGATCTGCCAGATGGTGCTGGAAGGCAAGATGCTGAAGGAAATCTGCAACGAACTGAACAAGAGTGAATCGAACATCACCAGCCAGCGTAGCCATATCCGCAAGAAACTGAATATGGACCGCAAGGACGACCTTCGACGTGAACTGGAAAAGCGCTTCTATGAAGCCAGAAATTCACTGGAAGCATAGTATAAACAATAGCAATCTTATTCTTCCATTCTGAGGAATGCCTTCGGCAGGTAATCGATGAGATCGCTGGCGATGAGGCTTTCCTTGCCCAGGTCCTTGATAGCGAGGTCGCCGGCAAGACCATGGAGGTACATGCCGATGCGGGCAGCATCTGCCTGCTTGTAGCCGCGAGCCAGAAGAGCGGTGATGATGCCTGTAAGCACATCGCCACTGCCCGCCGTAGCCATACCGCTGTTGCCCGTAGAGCAGAACTCCACCTTACCATCCGGATGACAGAGGGCAGAGAAATGTCCCTTCAGCAGGATGTAGCCGTGTAGACGGTCGGCAAGCTCGCATGCCTTGAAGAGGCGCTCGGTGCAGTTGCTGCTGGTGATGCCAGCCAGACGGTCAAGCTCTCTAGGATGTGGAGTGAAGATGAGGTTCTTAGGCAACTGCTGCATCCAGGCACGGTGACTGGCAAGGATGTTGAGTGCATCGGCATCCACCACAACCGGACAGGTGCATCTTCTGAGCTGGGCAATCAGGGCGATGGCTGTTGCCTCGCTGGTTCCCAGTCCCGGACCGATGCCCATGGCGTGGTAATCTTCCGTATCTACCGGTTCGCTGAAGATGGTTTCCTCTGTATCCATCTGCAGTACCGCCTCGGGCACGGAAATCTGCATGATTTCGTAGTTTCTCTTAGGCGTATGGGTAATCACCTTTCCCACACCCGTTCTGAGGCAGGCTCTGGTGGCAAGGACCGAAGCGCCCGACATGCCGTAGCTGCCTGCGATGAGGAGTGCCGTGCCCATGCTACCCTTGTGGGCGAAGTCGCCGCGAGGCTTCAGGAGCTGGCGGATGTCCTTCTCCTCAAGGATGCTGCAACGGCTCTCAGTGCGCTGGATGAACTCTGGAGAGAGTCGGATATCAAGCACCTTGATTCTGCCCAGATACTGCTGGTTGTCTGCCATCATCATCGACAGCTTCTTCTGCTGCAGGGTGAGGGTGAGGTCGGCACGGATGATGTTGGCGCTGATGTTGTAGGAATTGTCCTCGCTCATCAGACCGGAAGGCAGGTCGATGCTCACGATCTTTGCCGCACTCTGGTTGATGTATTTCACCATGGCAGCGAATCCGCCCGCCAGCGGCTTGTTGAGTCCGCTGCCGAAGAGACCATCCACCACGAGCATTCCCGCCTCGAGCTGAGGAGGGTCGAAGTTGACGGTGACCTCTGTAAACTGCTTGACGCGCTTACCCTCGATGAGTCGTTTCTTGTTGGTGGCACAGTCGGCAGAAAGCTTGTTGTGCACATTGAACAGGAATACACTCACCCCATAGCCGTCTTCGCTGAGGAGGCGTGCCACGGCAAGTGCATCACCACCATTGTTTCCCGGGCCGGCGAAGACCACGACCGGCGTTCTGTTAGACCATTCCTGTTCGATGGCACGGGTGAGCGCCTTTGCCGCCCTTTCCATCAGGTTGAGCGATGTGATTGGCTCATGCTCAATGGTGTATTTATCCAGCTCATGTATCTGAGCACTAGTGAATATTTTCATATATTAATGTATGTTATGTCCGATTATCTGATTATTTTAATGCAAAAGTACTAAAAAAAGTCGATGAATGGATGAAGTTTCACGATTTTTTCGTAATTTTGCAGAAAATATTATATCATCAAGACTATGGGCATAGTAAAAATCAAGGATAAGACCTTCAAGACCTCCATTCCAGAGGCAGATATTCTGAAGAAGGTACAGGTCGTTGCCGACCGATTGAACCAGGATTATGCGGACAAGACTCCGGTGTTCCTGGCTGTGTTGAATGGTTCGTTTATCTTCGCTGCCGATCTGATGCGAATGATTACGGTACCAAGCGAGATTTCTTTTGTGAAGTATGCTTCCTACGAGGGCACCAGTTCTACCGGCAGCATGAAGACTCTGATGGGTCTGAACCAGGATCTTACCGGTCGCCACGTGGTGATCGTGGAGGACATCGTGGATTCCGGCTTTACCATGGCTCACATGATCGAGGATCTGAAGAAGAAGAATCCAGCCAGCATCGAGATCTGCTCACTCCTCGTGAAGCCGGGCAATCTGAAGGTGAATCTGGACATCAACTATGCCGTAATGGAAATCCCTAACGATTTCATCGTAGGATATGGATTAGATTATGACCAAGAAGGCAGAAACCTCCGCGACATCTACACGATTGTAGAAGAATAGGGGGCGAAGCATGTGGGAGACACAACATAAAACAATTTATATATATTAAGGTAAAAATGAAAAATATCGTAATTTTCGGTGCTCCAGGTGCTGGTAAGGGTACACAGAGCGACAAGATGATCGAGAAGTATGGTCTCGGTCACATTTCAACAGGTGACGTTCTTCGTAACGAAATCAAGAACGGTACAGAACTTGGTAAGACAGCTAAGGGTTATATCGACAATGGTCAGTTGATTCCAGACGAGTTGATGATCGACATCCTCGCAAGCGTATATGACAGCTTCGGCAAGGATCACGCAGGTGTGATCTTCGACGGTTTCCCACGTACCACTCCACAGGCTGAGGCTTTGAAGAAGATGCTCTCTGAGCGTGGTCACAAGATTGCTGCCATGATCGAGCTTGCCGTTCCAGAGGATGAGCTGATGGCTCGTCTGCTCAACCGCGGTAAGTTGAGTGGCCGTTCTGATGACAACGAGGAGACTATCAAGAAGCGTCTCAACGTATATCATACACAGACAGCTCCTCTCATCGACTGGTATGAGAAGGAAGGTATCCACCACCACATCGAGGGTCTCGGAACTGTAGATGAGATCTTTGCTCGTGTTTGCAATGTGATCGACAACTTGTAATCAAGATATAATAATCTTCCCCGCAAGGCTGCGGGGAAGATTTATTCATTAAAATAAGAAGAATCTTCCGTTCAAAATAAGAAGATTCAACGTTCAAATTAAAAAGAAAAATCAATGGCTGAATCCAATTTCGTTGATTATGTAAAGATCAACTGCCGCTCTGGTAAGGGTGGTAAAGGCTCCATGCACCTGCGCCACGTGAAGTACCAACCGAATGGTGGACCTGACGGTGGCGATGGCGGACGTGGAGGAAGCATCTATCTTCGCGGCAACCACAACTACTGGACCTTGCTGCATCTGAAGTATCAGCGCCACTTCTTCGCCGAGCATGGTGGCAATGGAGGACGTGACAAGTGCCACGGCACTGATGGTAAGGACATCTATATCGATGTGCCTTGCGGTACCGTGGTGTATAATGCCGAAACCGGTAAGTTCGTCTGCGACGTGGCTTACGACGGTCAGGAAGTACTGCTCCTGAAGGGTGGACGTGGCGGACTGGGCAACTTCCAGTTCCGTACCTCTACCAACCAGGCTCCACGCTATGCGCAGCCAGGTGAGCCGATGCAGGAAATGACCATCATCATGGAGCTGAAGCTCCTTGCCGATGTGGGTCTTGTGGGTTTCCCTAATGCCGGAAAGTCAACCCTGCTCTCTGCCGTATCCAGTGCCCGTCCAAAGATAGCCAACTATCCGTTTACCACCCTTGAGCCATCGCTGGGAATCGTGGATTACCGCGACCATCAGAGTTTCGTGATGGCAGATATCCCGGGTATCATCGAGGGAGCGAGCGAAGGAAAGGGCTTGGGACTGCGATTCCTGCGACACATCGAGCGCAACTCGCTGCTCCTCTTCATGGTTCCAGGCGATACCGACGACATCAAAAAGGAATACGAGGTGCTGCTGGGCGAGTTGAAGAACTTCAACCCAGAGATGCTCGACAAGCATCGCGTGCTCGCCATCACCAAGTGTGACCTGCTGGACGAGGAGCTCATCGAGATGCTGAAGGAGACCCTGCCAACCGATCTTCCGGTGGTATTCATCTCATCAGTTACCGGACAGGGCATCCAGGAACTCAAGGATGTGCTCTGGAAGGAGTTGAATTCAGAGAGCAACAAGCTGCAGGAGATTACTTCAGAAGATACCCTCGTTCACCGTGACAAGGATATGAGCCGCTTCCAGCAGGAACTCGAGGCTGAGGGCGAGGACATCGTGGAGTATATCGACGAGGATGAAATCGAGGATGTAGATGACTTAGATGATTTCGAATATGAATAAGGAATATCATATCGCTGAGGGCGTCACAGCTTTCTCTACCACCCGAAAGGGAGGAGTGAGCCAGGGTAACTACAGCGAATTCAATATCAATGACTTTTGCGGCGACTGCGCCGAACACGTGGCAGAGAACCGCAGGAAGCTGGCGGATGAGTTGGGCATAAGCACCGACCACATCATCCTGCCGCATCAGGTGCATGGAGTAGAAGTCCGTCAGGTGGCAGGAGATTATTTCTCAATGCCTGAGAACATCCGCAAGATGATTCTCGAGGGCGTAGATGCCGTGATGACCAATGAGAAGGGCGTATGCATAGGCGTTTCCACCGCCGACTGCATCCCAATCCTGCTCTATGACGAGGAGCACCATGCCGTGGCAGCCATCCATGCCGGATGGCGAGGCACGCTGGCACGCATCGTCCACAAGACCATCCAGGAAATGGCTTTCGCCTATCATACGGAGCCAAAGGAGCTGAAGGCAGTGATTGGTCCGGGTATCTCGCTGGAGCATTTCGAGGTAGGCGATGAGGTGTATGAGGCTTTCGAGCAGGCAGCCTTCCCGATGGAAGAGATTGCCGAGCAGCGCCCCAATGCCGCCTTCTCGGTAGATATTGCCGAGCGTGAGCGCCTGGCTGCAGAAGGAAACATCGTGCAGCCGCTGAAGTGGCACATCAACCTGCCGCTCTGCAACAAGCAGATCCTGCTGCATTGCGGTGTGGCTGAGGAGAATATCCAGGATTGCGGCATCTGTACCTTTGCCCATAGCGACGAGTTCTTCTCGGCAAGAAAGCTGGGCATAGAGAGTGGCAGAATCTATACCGGCATTCTGATGAAGTAAGTTTTCAAGATAACATCCATTTTTCTCTTTTCTATGAACGAAGAGGGAAAAATGGATGTTTTTATGTTTTAAGATTTAATGGTTAAATTTAAAAAATGAATCTAAAAGAATAGAGAATGATTGTAAACAGAAGATTAAGAAGAAGAATCGGGCTGGCTGCCGTCTCGGGAATGCTGATGCTTTCGCTGAGCAGTTTCATGCCCGCCAAGAATGAGTTTACTGCCGCCGAGCAACAGCAGGTGAGCATCGCAACGCCAGGTCTCTTTGCCCAGAGTCAAGCCTTCAATGTTGACTTTGAGATATTCCGTGCCAAGGAATATTCATTCCCGCTTCCTGTGGGCAAGGCTAGCCTTATCAATGGCAACAGCGTGATGCGCATCTCTACTGCCAAGGGCGATGCAGTGAAGGCGATGTTTGATGGTTATGTGCGTCTCTCGCGCAAGACCGAATCGATGGGCAACGTGATCGTAATCCGTCATGACAACGGTCTGGAAACCGTGTATGCCAACAATGCCGAGAACCTGGTGAAGGTGGGACAGTCGATAGATGCCGGACAGACCATCGCCATCGTGGGTACCCGAGAGGGAGAGACCTATTGCGATTTCTCCATCATGGTGAACGGTGCGCGCATCAACCCGGAAACCATCATCGAACTGAAGAGCCATAAGCTCCGCCGACAGACCGTGCAGTTCCGCAAGGAGGGCAACCGCATCGGCATCAAGGTGATTGGTGGCAAGGATTCCTCCGTTTCCAAGAACGATAGAAACAATAAGGAAACAAATAAGAAATCGGGAAGCAGCCGTGGCGATCATGCCATGACTCTCGACCCTGACGAGGTGTACGACCCATTTACCATCACCAACACCTTCCGTCTCGATTTGGAGAAGATAGAGGAGAAGGCATGGGCATATCCATTGCCTGATGCCCGTGTCATCAGTCCATACGGAGGTGCCCGCCGTCACTCGGGTGTGGATTTGAAGACCAAGCCTAACGACGAGATTTATGCCGCCTTCGATGGCGAGGTGGTTGCCTCGGGACCTTACTACGGTTATGGCAACTGCATCCGCATCAAGCATGCCTACGGCTTGGAAACACTCTATAGCCATCAGAGTAAGAACATGGTGAAGAAGGGTGATAAGGTGAAGGCTGGTCAGGTAATCGGTCTTACGGGCCGCACTGGCAGGGCCACCACAGAGCATCTCCATTTCGAGGTGTCTTTCGACGGCAAGCGCCTGGATCCAGCCATCATCTTCGACCACAGCAACCACAAGCTCAAGGCAGCCACCCTGCATCTTACCAAGGGCAAGGGCGTAAAGAGCGTGAAGAACTAGAAATAGCGAAAATTACTCCTGTTAATCGAAAAATTCCACCCGTTTGGATGATCAAAAGCCATCAGATGCAAGTTTTTACGAATTGCACCATGGGTTTTTATCATCTGAACGGGTTTGTATTTTAAAAAATGCTATCTTTGCAGCATCACTTAAAATATAAATGATAATATGAAGAAATATCTTATAGTACTCGTTCTCTGCGTGCTTGCTCTTAAGGCAAGTGCACAGGTCTTTACAGCCGAACAGATCGAGAGATACGCCAAGGACAAGTATGGCGATAACTGGACAGAGGCTGCAGGAAACCTGAGCAAGGAAGTAGCCCTGGACAACAAGAACCGCCTGAACTATCAGGAGGTCATCGCCTGTGCGGGTCAGTCGAAAGCTGAAATTTTCAAGAAAGCCCTCGAATGGTTCAACCGTGCATTTAAAAGTAAGGATACCCACGGCGTAATCCGAGAGCAGAATGTCGAACAGGGACTCATCATCACCCAGGCTTATATCGAGAACATTGCCCGACAGAATGCCGGAGTCAACCATTATCAGGTGGATATGATGCCGTATATCCGTGTGGACGTGAAGGAGGAGAAGGCAAGGGTGAGCGTCTATATGGACAGCTACGAAGTGACCGTAAAATCGGGCGGCGGATGGACAAGTGCCATCGCCAGTGTGCTCGCCGCGGCTGCTACCGGTGAGGCGGATGATGACGAGGTGGTGAGCAAGGATGAGGTGTGGAACATCAGTTCCTGCTATCCTTATGTAGAAAAGGACAAACACAAGCTGGCGTCGAGCAAGGCTTTCGTGATGGCTTCGGCTTTCCAGAACTCCATTATCGACATTCTGAAAGAGGCGCTTCTTGCTGATTCTTCCGACGGATTCTCGGACGACTGGTAAATGGGGAGTTAGTGGGAAGTTAAGGAAAGTTAGAGGGAAGTTAAAGGAAATCTATCAAACTCTATATATAATAAGGTGTAAACATCAAAACCGCTAGTGTATGAAATGGAAGAATATCATGATGATGGTGATGATGGCAGCAGGATGTTGGTTCTCGCTACCTGTCCACTCTCAGAGAATCTCTGTGGGCAAGAAAGGACTGGTGAAGGTAATGAGAACCGACTCCACCTGTGCCCAGGAATTTGTAAGGGATGAACATCAGTCTGTTGCTACCCGGAAGACGGCGAAGACAGCGGGAGCCGCTGAAGGCGTGAACACGCTGGCAAGCTATCTGAAATCGGACGTGGATCTGAACATTCCCGTTTCGAAGGTGAAGCAGGAGAAGACCTTTGCCGTAATCATCGCCAACGAGAATTACCAGGAGGAAGTGAACGTGGAGTTTGCCCTCAACGACGGTATGGCTTTCAGGGAATACTGCATCAAGCTGCTCGGTATTCCGGAAAGCAACCTGCATATCCGCAAGGATGCCACCCTCAACAATATGCTGGCGGAAATCAACTGGATGCAGAACATCGCCAAGGCTTATGGAGCTGAGGCGAGATTCATCTTCTATTATGCCGGACATGGAATGCCCGATGAGAGTAACGGCACCTCCTATCTCCTGCCCGTAGATGGCAAGAGCAATATTCTGGCAACGGGTTACAGTATGAGCAGGCTGTATGCTGAACTCAACGGTCTGAACGCAGCCTGCGTAACGGTGCTGATGGATGCCTGCTTCAGTGGCAGCAAACGAGGCGAGGGTATGCTGGCTTCAGCCAGAGGTGTGGCACTCAAGGCGAAGGCTGAGGCTCCGAAGGGCAACATGCTCGTGATGACGGCTGCCCAGGGTAGCGAGACGGCTTATCCCTACAAGGAGAAGAAGCACGGACTCTTTACCTATTTTCTCCTGAAGAAACTGCAGGAGAGTAAGGGCAAGGTTACCTATGGCGATCTCTTCGACTATGTGAAGACGAATGTGGCGCAGAAGTCGGTAGTGGTGAATGAGAAGAGTCAGACGCCAACCATAGCCGTATCGGGCGACCTGGTTTCCACCTGGCAGGGCATCAGGCTCAATGAAGACTGATGTCTGAAATACGAAAAAATCCCCATCGACTGGACTGCTCCTGTCGATGGGGATTTACTTTTTATTCTCAGAAGATGCAGTGGTCATCTTTTCTCAGGAGATTCATCAATCCTCTTTACTCTGGAGAAAAGAATTACTTCTTCTTCTGCGATTTACGGTTGGCTCTCTGTTGGCGATACTTTGCCTTCTGACGGGCAGAGCCGCTTCCGTGAGCACCCGTAATGTACTTCTTCTTCTTGGCCTTGGTCTTCACCTTGTCGTCGTCGTCCTTCTTCGGACCGCCGCCGCCCTTGAAAACCATGCCACCCATGATAATATCGTCAATATCGCTCATATACCTTTTATATTATATAAATTAATGATGGAAGAGGCGAACGTGAGTAAACGCCATGGCGATGCCGTACTTATCGCATGTATCGATAACATTATCGTCACGGATGCTACCGCCTGCTTCTGCAATGTATTCTACACCACTCTTGTGAGCACGCTCAATGTTGTCGCCGAATGGGAAGAAAGCATCGCTACCTAAAGATACACCCTTGTTCTGGGCAATCCAAGCCTTCTTCTCCTCGCGGGTCAGTGGCTCAGGCTTCTCTGTGAAGAACTGCTCCCATACGCCATCCTGCAATACATCCTCCCACTCGTCAGAGATATAGACGTTGATGGTATTGTCGCGGTCGGCACGGCGAATCTTCTCCTTGAAAGGCAGGTTCATCACCTTAGGACACTGGCGCAACCACCACTCATCAGCCTTGGAACCAGCCAGACGGGTACAGTGGATACGGCTCTGCTGACCGGCACCGATACCGATAGCCTGACCATCCTTCACGTAGCATACAGAGTTACTCTGAGTATATTTCAGGGTGATGAGCGAGATAATCAGGTCGCGCTTAGCCTCTGCAGAGAAGTTCTTGTTCTTGGTAGGGATATCCTCGAAGAGAGCTGGATCATCGAGCTTCACCTCGTTGCGTCCCTGCTCGAAGGTAACACCGAATACCTGCTTGTGCTCGATAGGAGCTGGCACGTAGTCAGGATCAATCTGGATGACGCAGTAGGTACCCTTGCGCTTCTCCTTCAACACCTTGATAGCCTCAGGTGTAAAGCCTGGAGCAATCACGCCATCGCTCACCTCACGCTTGATGAGGAGGGCAGTAGCCTCATCGCATACATCGCTCAGGGCAACAAAGTCACCGTAAGAGCACATGCGGTCTGCACCACGAGCACGAACATAAGCGCAAGCCAAAGGAGAAAGTTCGAAATCTACGTCATCGCAGAAGTAAATCTTCTTCAATGTGTCGCTCAGAGGCAAGCCGATGGCAGCACCAGCAGGAGAAACATGTTTGAAACTAGCGGCAGCAGGCATTCCTGTAGCTGCCTTCAGTTCCTTGACCAATTGCCAAGAGTTGAAAGCATCCAGGAAGTTGATGTAGCCAGGACGGCCGTTGATAACTTCGATAGGCAGTTCCCTTCCGTCATCCATATAGATGCGAGAAGGCTTCTGATTCGGATTGCATCCGTACTTAAGTGCTAATTCTTTCATCTTAATTAAGAAATGTATTTAGAATTTGGTTGCAAAATTACAAAAAAAATATGAGAAAACCATTTTTTTCGTGCGAAATTCAAAAATAATCTCCCAAACATGACTCCGTTTCAAAAATATTGTGTACTTTTGCCCGCAGTTAGGAATGAAAAATGAAAATTTGAGAAATTAAAGGAATTGAGAATTTGAGGAAGGATAATCACAATGAAAAATGATTTGAAAATCCTCGCTGTAGCTTTGGAGAAGAAGCTAGGCAGGGAACACCTGCAGCACGAAGAGAAGCATAGAAACAACAAGTTGCTGCACAAGGTGTGGGAAATAATGAAAGGAAAGGAGAAACCTTCACAGCAGACACTCAACCGTCTGGCATTGCTTGCCGGATTCCAGAGCTGGGCTGATCTGCAGGGCGCATTGCACGGTACCGATGATGGGCTGACCAACTACAGCGCCGGAGAATAAGGAAATGCAGAAAGGGCATCCAATCGTGAGATCGGATGCCCTTTTTCTGATTCTAATTTTTAATAGGTAACTAAGAAAATTACTCAGCGCTCTTAGCGATGGTCTTCTTCTCAGCGATACGAGCCTTCTTACCTGTGAGCTTACGCAAGTAGTACAACTTAGCGCGACGTACCTTACCGTGCTTGTTCACCTCGATAGAATCAATAGCTGGTGACTCGATAGGGAAGATACGCTCTACACCTACAGTACCTGACATCTTACGAACAGTGAAACGCTTCTTGTCACCATGACCAGAGATCTTGATAACAACACCACGGTAGAGCTGGATACGCTCTTTTGTACCCTCGACGATTTTGTAAGCGACTGTGATAGTATCACCTGCCTTGAACTCAGGGAACTTCTTGCCGGTTGCAAATGCTTCTTCAGCAACTTTAATCAAATCCATTTTTTGTATAAAATTAAAAATTGTTTGTCGTTCCAACGCAACATGGCCGGGCAACACTTCTGCCCAGACAACAGCGGTTACGCCGAAAAGCGGGTGCAAAGTTACTACTTTTTCTCGTATCTCGCAAATTTTCAGTGGGTTTCTTCTCTTTTTCCCCTTCTTTTTTTGTTTTCTTTACTAAAGAAACGTTTTTTTCTCGCCTTTTTCGTCTTTTTCGCCGATTTATTTTGTATCTTTGCATCCCGAAATTAGAATATTGTAAAAGGTATGAAGAAAAAGAATAGTATGCAGATGATGCTTGCCTCCATGGCTCTGATGCTGATGGCAAGTCCAGCCTTTGCCCAGAAATTCAAGGTGGCAAAGGTGGAGAGAACCCGTATTTTGATAGACCGGAAATGGGATGCCCAGCCGGATGCTGAGGCTGCGAAGTTCATCGCCCCTTATCAGCACAAGGTGGATAGCATCATGGGACCTGTAGTGGGATCCGTGGCTCATGATATGACCCGCCATCGCCCTGAGAGCGAGTTGAGTAATCTGCTTTCTGACATCCTGGTATGGGGTGGCAGACAGTTTAATGAGCAGCCTGTCTTCTCGGTGTATAACATGGGTGGCATCCGTGCTGACTTTGCCAAGGGCGATATCAACGTTGGCGATGTGAGCGAGGTGGCTCCTTTCGAGAACAAGATCTGTTTCCTCACGCTTACCGGCGAGAAGGTGCTTGAACTCTTCCAGCAGATAGCCCACCGTGGCGGTGAGGGTGTGAGCCATGCCGTAAGAATGGTTATCACCCGCGACGGAAAGCTGAAGGGCGTAACCCTGAACGGCGAATCTGTCGATCCAGCTAAGAGCTATCGCATAGCCACCCTCGATTATCTTGCCGAGGGCAACGACCAGCTTGTAGCCTTCAAGAGCGGTACCGATGTGGTGGCTCCTAAGTCGAAGGAGAACAATGTGCGCTACATCATTATGGACTATCTCCGTGAGATGAAGGCTCAGGGCAAGGTAGTGGAGTCAAGAGTAGAAGGCCGCTGCGTAGTGGAATAGGGGAACGAAGCTTTCCGTGGATTTGTAATCCCTGGAATGCAGATAGACTAACTAAATAAGTACAGAAATGAAACATACATTATTATATATAGCGCTGGCGCTGGCATCATTCACGCTGCAGCCGGCAACAGTACAGGCTAAAGTCCTGAAGAATTCAAAGGCCAAGAAGGAGGCAAAGGCGCAGAAGACTCCAAAGGTAGTGAAGCAGCTCGTGGTGCTCCATACCAACGATACCCACTCCTGCGTGATGCCTTACAATCCGAATCTCGCAGATACAGCCATAGCAAACCGTGGAGGCTACCTCCGCCGTGTGGCAATGATCAAGCAGGAACGCAGTCTGAATCCTGATCTTCTGCTCTTCGACAGTGGCGACTTCTCTCAGGGATCTCCTTACTATTCACTCTTCAAGGGTGATGTAGAGGTAGGATTGATGAACGAGATGAAGTATGATGCTGCCACCATCGGCAACCATGAGTTCGATTACGGCATGGACAATATGGTGCGTCTCTTCAAGATGGCAAAGTTCCCGATTGTTTGTGCCAACTACGATTTCACCGGCACTGAGCTGGCGGATATTGTGAAGCCATACGTGATATTGCATCGCAAGGGACTCAAGATTGGCGTCTTCGGACTGGCTCCGCAGCTTGCCGGCTTGGTGATTGAGAAGAACTACGGTTGCATCCAGTACCTGGATCCTATCCAGAAGGCGAACGAGATGACAGAGATCCTGAAAAAGAAGGAGAAGTGTGATGTCATCATCTGCATCTCTCATCTGGGCTGGAATATAGACGGCACGGATGATACCGAGGTGATTGCCGCATCCCGCAATATCGACCTGGTATTGGGAGGTCACAGTCACAGCCTCTTCCAGACGCTGAAGTACAGAACAGATCTTGATGGCAAGCAGGTGCCTGTAGATCAGAACGGCAAGGGCGCCATCTGGGTTGGCAAAATGACATTGGATATCGTAAAGAATAAATAAGGCTCCCCGAAGGAAGGCATAAAACAAGAAAGGCTCCTCATTGCGAGGAGCCTTTCTTGTTTTATACCTTTCTTCAAGGAGTTTTTTCTGTTTTGATATTTGAAAGTTCTTATTCCTTGTTGGAAGAAGCATAGAGACCGATGCAGGCTCCGAGGAAACCACCGCTCTTCTGGGTGCTCAGGTTGCTGGCATCCACACCTTTGGCGAGCAGCTGCCAGTCGCCACCTTCCTCTGCATAATAGAAATCATAATATCTGTCGTGACCTTCTACCTTCAGCTTCAGCTTGCCTGCCTTGATAGGGGCTGAGGCGATGGTGACGTTGTTCTTCTCGGCACGGGTCAGGGTAATCATCAGCTTGCCATTCTTCATGGTCTTACCCAACACGAAGTTGTGGTCTTCCTTCTGGAGAAGTGCCAAACCTGCTATCTCCTTGTCGTTGCGAGGAGTGAAGTTGATTTCTGTCTCGGCAGAGAAGGTACCGTGCTGCTGACGTGCCCAGATGGCAGACATCGGTTCACGCTTGTAGATATTGCCCGGCAAGAGATTGAACTTCAATTTGCCGTTTTCTACCTTATAGCAATCTGTAAAGTCGCGGAGGAACATCCAGCGTGGGTTCAAATCCTTCAGACCAATGCCGTTGTCGGCTGCATCGAAGTTATCCACATAGCTGAAGTTGCCCGAGAATTCGTTCTTCCCGGCTGGCTTCAATCCTGCCTTTTCGCCTACCGTAGAAATAGGGGTGTTCTTGGCGAGAATCTCTGGCCATCCGTTTTTCCATGTTACCGGCAGGAGATAGGTGTCGCGACCTGTGTTGTACATATCTTCCTCGTAAGGGCGGCAAGCCAGAAACACTGCCCACCAGTTGCCCTTGCCATCTTCTACGATGTCGGCATGACCGGCACTTGATACAGGGTCCTTGCGGTTTGGATCCAAGCCTGTGCGCTGGGTGAGGATAGGGTTGTTTGGGCATTCCTCCCAAGGACCCATTGGGTTCTTGGCGCGGAGAATTACCTCGCTATGCCAACCGCCTGTACCACCTTCTGCACACATCAGATAATAGAACTTGCCCTTCTTGAAGAGATGAGGACCTTCAATCCAGATAGGACGAGCCTCTACATGGGTTCCGCCACGCAGAATCTCCTTGAAGTCGCCCTTGATGCTGTCGCCCTTTACGTCGAATTCGAAGCAGCGGATGGCACGCTGACCCTCATAGTCGGCACCACCAACTACTGGACCGTTATGCACGATATATCCCTTTCCGTTGTCATCGAAGAAGAAGCTAGGGTCAATGCCGTCAATCTTCTTCAGATAGATAGGTTCGCTCCAACCCTTGGATGGGTCCTTGGACTTGACGAAGAAGTTTCCGGCTCCCACGTTGGTGGTAATCATATAGAAGGTCTTGTTCTTCTTGTTGTAGCTGATGGCTGGTGCGAAGATACCGGCTGATACTTGCTGTCCCTTCAGAGGTACCTGCGATTGGCGGGTGAGCACATGTCCGGCAGGAGTCCAGTTTACCAGATCCTTGCTGGTAGAGAGAGGTACACCTGGGAAGAAGGTGAAGGAAGAATTCACCAGATAATAGGTGTCACCTACGCGGCAGAGAGATGGGTCGGGATAGAATCCTGCCAATATTGGGTTGTAGTACTGATGCGTCTTGTCTATCTGGACATTGAATCGGGCATCATTGCCGGCATACTTGAAGTAGTCGAAGTCTGCTGTCTGTGCCTGCGCTCCTGCAGCAAGCATCATCGAAAGCGATAAGATTGCTAATTTCTTCATTATGATAGTTGATTTTTAAAGATTATACAATAAGATAAAAAAATGCAGCGGAAAGCCAGGGATGAGAATCCATACTGGTTTTTCCGCTGCAAAGTTACGGCTTTATTTGCAATCTTTCATTGTGAAATGTAACCAAGATTTTTTTCAAAGTTTCATAAAGCTTTGTTTTTGTTACATATTCTTTTTTCTATTGTGTATCATCTTTATTTCTTCATGGCATTCTGCATGTATTCTCTAGGAGAACAGCCATAGAGGTTCTTGAACATGGTGCTGAAACTTGCGGAATTGGAGAAACCGCAAGCGTACATCACTTCAGTGATGCTTTGCTTGCCATCCTTGAGCAATTTGGCTGCCTGCTGCAGACGGATGTTGCGGATGAAGCTGTGTGGCGTCTGATTGGTCAGCTCCTTCATCTTGCGGTGCAGGTGTACACGACTGATGCCCACCTTCTGTGCTATCATGTCCACACTCAGGTCGGAATCGTTGATGTTTTCGTTGATAACCTCCATCACCCGTTGCATAAGGGAATTGTCAGGTGTCTGCATTTCTATCTGTTCTACCTGGTGATTCTGGCTTTCATTGCCCGTAAACTTATTGCGCAAAGTGCGGCGCACGGTGAGCAGGTTGATGATGTTGCGGTGCAGAATGTCCATGTTGAACGGCTTCAGGATGTAGGCATCGGCACCGGTCTGCAATCCTTCCAGCTGGTCTTCCTCTCTGCTCTTGGCAGTGAGCAGGATGATAGGCACATCGTTGGTGTTGATGTTTGATTTCAGTTTGGCGCAGAGGGTGGTTCCATCCATTTCCGGCATCATGATGTCGCTGATGACAAGGTCTGGCTTATTCTTCAGAATCTCGTTCAGCGCCACCTTTCCGTTAGGGTATGTGCGAATCTTGAAGTCGCTGGAGAGCTGTGCTTTCAGGTATTCCTGAATATCCTCTTCGTCTTCCACAATCACGATTTCTGCCTTGGCTCCCTTGGCAGAGGCTGGGGTAGTATCGGAATTGTTCAAGGTTTCGGCTGGTTGGTCATTGTTTTCTGCCAGCTGTTCGTCCTGTTCTGCTTCAGCAAGTTCATTATTCTGCTCTTTCTTCATCTCTTCTTCCTCGATGATCTCTTCTGGTTTGAGATGATCCTTGCCCAATGGAATGCGGATGATGAACTCGCTTCCGTGCTCAAACTTGCTTCCCTTCTCGCCCTCGTTGTTGCGGGCAGAGATGGTGCCGTAGTGCAGTTCTACGAGCGAACGGGTCAGGTCGAGACCGATGCCCGTACCGACGTTGCGTTCGTTAGGGTCGGCAGGGGTCTGGTAGAAGCGCTGGAAAATGGTTTCCAGCTTATCTTTTGGAATACCGATGCCACTGTCCTTGATGCTTATGTAGGCATGGTGGCCGGTATGCGTAAGCGAGAGGAGGATGTGGCCTGCCGTAGGGGTAAACTTGAAGGCATTCGAGAGGGTGTTAATTATCACCTTGTCGAAGTTGTTGCGGTCTATCCATACTGGAAGCTCTTCGCAGTCATGCTGGTATTCGAAGTCGATGCTCTTGGCAATGGCTTGCTGCTTGAAAAGGTCGTATTCTTCATTGATGAACGAAACCATATCGGTCTTGCACATACGCATTACCATCTGTCCCTTGTCAATCTTTCTGAGGTCCATCATCTGGTTGATGAGGTGAAGGATACGTTCCGAGTTCTTTCGGATAATCTCGTAGATGCCTTGACGGTGAGGCTCCTTGTCTTCCTTAATCAGGGAGAGCAATGGGGTGATAATCAGTGTCAATGGCGTACGGATTTCGTGGCTGATGTTCATGAAGAACTTGATCTTCGCCTCGCCCATCTCTTCGGCGTGGATGT
>ERZ1023822.118-NODE-118-length-29133-cov-11.301052_pt1 | contig 29133 bp, 27 predicted proteins | sample MGYA00380379_ERZ1023822 | MGnify/ENA primary metagenome ERZ1023822 (study PRJEB33179, sample SAMN07448988) | human gut metagenome | biome: Human-gut; feature: Human associated habitat; material: Faeces | host: Homo sapiens | place: India: Bhopal | collected... | reverse complement strand
ACGACAAGGAAGAGGCAGCATATCATAACTTCCGTCTTCTTGAATGAAAGTCCTGTCTGTATAGGAATCCAACATATCCTTTACCCATTTACATCCAGGCTCACTCCCTATAACAGCAGCTTCAAAAGCCCATATTTGATCATGACCAATAAAATAAGGTAAATTCAACAATGGATCAAAACTTTTATACACCAAAACATCCGAATCTAAATAGATACCGCCATAGTTATACAAAGCAAAGAGGCGAATATAATCTGCAGCAAAAGCATATTTCTTTGCCTCAAATGCTTGCTTTGTCCAAATAGTACTATTAATATCGAATCGTTTGGTATCCCATACCCAGACTTCATAATCTGGCAGATACTTCTTCCAAGTATCTAAACATTTTTGAATCTCTGCAGGATATGGATCACCCGACAACCAACAAAGATGAATTATTTTTGGTATCATTGTTTATGATTTAAATATTTGAAATTCAACACTCAGTTTTTCCATCAACCATTTCATTCTCACATCCCAGCTTCCAAGCTTCTCTGCCGTTTCACGATTTTTATCCACAAGAGGCTGATAATCCTCAATATGTTCTATCACATCAGCAATCAGCTCTTCTGCCGAGATTTTATCACTCAACTCTATTACAGGATTATAACCGATAAAGTCAATGAGTTCTTGTGGAGCATGCCCCACCATCACCATTCTTGAGAACATACATTCCCAATAACGCTGCGTAAGAGTTTCAATATCGCCAGCAATCTCTGGCTGAGTGATACTTCGAGGTAAAGCAATAGTCACCTTTGCATTCCCCATCGCCTCATATAGCTGCTCATTGGTATAGATGAACTTACCATTCTGCTTGGTACAGACATGATTCAAACTGCAATTATTGTTATCGAAAATTGACTCTAATTGTTCAGCCTTAAATACCTTATCATTGGAACGCCCAAACTCCAACAAATCAATATTGCGGTCTTTTAAAAGTTTTCCTTTTTGATATACAGAATCATCCACCGCTTCTGGGCACCAGGTGACATTTATTTTTTGCCATCCCATGTTCTTCTCGGAGAAACATTCTTGCATCATCTCTGCTGTCTGACGCGAAGAAAATATCGCCGTCCTCACCCCATGCTTTCTCAGCCATCGGCAAGTCTTCTCGAAGTAGCGAGGCCAACAGTCCCAGAACATCGGCACAACCTCGTACCTCGCATAATCGGGGAACGAGTCGAACGAAAGCGACACCGGCTCAACGAACCTCAGTCGTGCCTCCTTCCTACTCTTCCATATCGTAGGCAGCTCCCATCGGTACGCCGCTCCATGCAGCCATCGAGGAGGATAGTACTCCTGCGCCACCAGCCCCCCGTTTCTTACCCAAGCCGCAAACGGCGCCTGCTTGAAGTTCAAGAAACCGGGGTGAGCGAAAGGAGCCACAGCCTTTATTGTTTTATTCATCTATATTAATCTTTCAGTTTTGCATCTAACATAGTGTATATGCGATTCATCTTATTGTTAACGCCCTTTCCCATGTAATCAGAAGCGTTCCAACAATGAAGCCAGCAATCATCCATCAGAGAGTAACCATTTCTGAAAATATCATCATCCTTGTCATCTAACATAATATGCTTGTCAGACACCAAACGATAATCATTCCAATCTATTCCTTCAAAATATCTATAGTAGTTGCATGCACCAGTATCACCATGGAGATGAAGAGAAGGACGAAAATCTACACCTTTCTTTATTAATAAACTCATAGGCATTCCAAACAGACCTGGCCATACATAACACCTATGCTTCGTTCCATAAAAGAATTGCTTATCAAATTGTGTTGATATGTCAAAGTCATCAATTAAGAACAAGTCGTGATCCAGAAGCATGAAATATTTGGCTCCACCATTCTTGATATATTTGTTGAAAAGGTAGTTGCATGCAATGCCATGCGAATAGCTGCCATATCCCTTTGGTAAGAACTCCTGCTTAGGTAGTTTTACATACCCTACAGAATACTTTTTGCAAATGGCAAGTATTTCTTCAGACTTATTCTCTTTTGTGGAGTTGTCAAACACAGTATATCTAAAAGGATATTTGAAGAACTTTTCAAGTGTTCTGATTTGATATTCTACAACTTCAGAGTTGTTAAACGTCACGACAGCTAAATCACAGAATTCAGCGTTTTGCCCCCCCGATTAGAAATATTGTATTCTAACAAAGGCTTTCTCTTATAATATACGAATTGTGTATATGCGCCCAATTTTGCCCAAGTACACTCTGCACAAAGGCGACGAATTATTCTATTTAAAATATTCATATTATTAGTATTAGTTTATATCACACAGCCTTTGCTGTAACATGACAATTGTATTTTACACCTTTACCACTGATAAACAGTAGGATATTTCAAAAGTTTTTGTTAATACTTTTCAACAACCCTGCACGGGTTCCCTCCAGCCACACAATCGGGAGGAATATTCTTTGTCACTACACTACCAGCACCGATGATGCTTCTTGCACCGATCGTGACACCTTTGAGGATGATGCTGTGAGCACCCACCCAGACATCGTCCTCAACCACTATCGGTGCCGACTTCGTGCCTTCGTTGGAAGTGCGGCGAGCCATATAATCCATTGGATGTGCATCGGTGTCGGTTATCAAGACGCACGCTCCTAACTTTACATTGTTGCCAATCGCAACGCTGTCGTGACCCCAGAAGCGTGTGCTACCATACCCACATTATTGCCAATGGTAAGCTCTGCACCTGGCTCTACGTACACAGCACCCTGCAGATTGCTCGTCATCGGGTTCACCACATCACCAGAGGAGAAGTAAAAGTTATCCCCTATTGAAATCCTTGCCCCCAATTAGCCACGACACTTTGCCTGGAATCTGAAGATTTCTACCAAACACAACGCCATGCGCCTTTAATATCATGCGGTTGATACGAGCGTACAGCTTGATGCGAAGGGTTGTGGGGAGATTGAGGAGTTTTATGAGAAATTGTTTCATTATATCAAATTTCTTTACACAACTTCATCACCTGCTCTATCACAGGTGCCATATCATAATATTTATATTGCGCCAGTCTGCCGCCAAACACTACATTATCCTCGTTTGCAGCCAATTTGCGATATTGGTCTGCAAGCTGGTTGTTACGTTCGTCGTTCACTGGGTAGTATGGCTCCATGCCGTCTTTATACTCTGTAGAATATTCCTCCGACACAACCGACTTCGGACAGTCGTAAACCTCTTGACCGAACATCTCAAAGTGCTTATGCTCTATCACACGTGTGTATGGCTTCTCATGACTGGTATAATTAACGACAGCATTGCCCTGGAAGTTCGCAGTATCCTCTATGCGGGTCTTGAAACTTACGGTACGCCAGTCGAGTTTGCCCAACGAGTAGTTGAAATACTCGTCGATGGCTCCTGTGTAAACCAACTTGTCGGCAAACTTCTTCCAGTCCTTATATTCCGAGTTGAAGAAATCGACATCGGTCTTGCAGTCGATACCTTCCAACAATCCGTCGATCAACTTGTTATAGCCTCCTACTGGTATGCCCTGATACTTGTCGTTGAAGTAGTTGTTGTCGAAGACCATTCTCACAGGCAGACGCTTAATGATGAACGCCGGCAATTCTGTACATTTGCGTCCCCACTGCTTTTCTGTATATTCCTTGATAAGCGTATAGAATATATCCCTACCTACCAGACACAGAGCCTGCTCTTCCAGATTCTGCGGTTCGCGTCCATTCAATGCAGCCACAGCTTCCGACTTCTGTTCGTCTATCTTTGCCTTTGCCTCTTCCGGTGTTGTCACACCCCACATCTGACAGAAGGTGTTCATGTTGAAAGGCAGGTTGTACAATTTGCCTTTATAGTTAGCAACAGGGCAATTGGTATAGCGATTGAACTCAACGATGGAGTTCACAAAATTCCACACCTCCTTATTAGAGGTATGAAAGATATGTGCGCCATATTTATGCACATTGATGCCCTCAACCTCTTCGCAATATACGTTACCGCCCAACTGCGAGCGCTTGTCAATCACCAAGCATTTCTTACCTGCTTTCTTGGCAAAATAAGCAAAAGTTGCTCCGAACAATCCCGAGCCAACTATCAGATAATCATATTCTTTTGTCATATTAATCAAATTTAATTCCATCGTTTTTCAACCCTATAAGCACTGACTGCATACACATATCTTCAATGCTTTTTGGCTTGTGTTTATCGTATATCTTTTTAAGAACTTCTATTTTTAGCATTTGCTTAAAATTATTAGAAGAATCTCCACTTTCTCCAATGAAAGAGACGACTGGTTCTGTACGGATTCTTAATTTGTGATGGAAGCAATATATAGGAAGTAAATATTCTGCGATATATCCTAATCTTCTACTTGAACATGTGTAAGGCAACGGCTTCATCAATTTATCGCACTCAAACAGAATAGAAAAGAGAAACGAGCTATAATCGTTGAAAGTTTCTTTCTTCATAACAAACATGTTATAAGAATAATCTTTAAAACCATACATGTAGTTAATCAACGTTTGCTCATATTCAGGAAATAGCCGCTTGAAAACTTTGAGAAAAATCACTTCATCTTCCATATCAAGCGTCCTTGCCATTTTCATCTCGTTATAACGATCGTGAATATATGGTTTTGCCAAGATTACATCATGAGTTTTAAAAACATCTTCTATATTAGCAGAAGTAAACTTTGTTTCAAAATATCTACGATAGTGAGCTAATCCAATATAATCAGCATCTTTTAAATTCTTCCATGCCCAATAAATAGCTGTCAGTTCACAAAACTCTCCATTCTTTGAACTGATATTGTCACCCGTATCATCGCCTATCATATCAGCCATTTCATTTTTAAATTTAGAAATGGCACGACCTACATGAATTGGAGTATATACATCATCATAATAAACTCTATCTGGCTTATGAGATGCTACGAGGATTTTAAGATTCTTATCTTTCATATACATAATCCTTAATAATGCAGCTGTGATAATTCTAAAAATATACATGTTTGAAAATAAGTTCCAAACCATCTATTATGCGAGACATCTTGCCTGTCTTAATGCTGCGAAACAAAACAGGCAAAGACATCCAACATCATTTTTCTCTGAGAACACGTCCAATGATAGTATCAGTGCTCTCATTCCATTCTTGCGGATACTGGTATTTGAGTTTCTGCACGAAGCTTTTTCCGAGAATATATTGCCATTGTTGATCGCTAACAGTACGATTTAAGCCATAGCCTATTTGCATAAGTAAAGAATCTTTTGCATACCACCATGGCATATTGCCAAACTGTTCTTTCGCTTTGTTATCTCTCAAATACAAGGCTGAAAATAAGTAATAACAGACAAAATATATAGCTCTAGGATTCTTGCAATGCAAAAAGTAACACAGCAAGTTTTCCAGCACTCTGCCTATTATATAGTTTCCTGGAACACTACGCATCACCCAACTTTCAAATAAAAAAGGCGTGGTTTGCCACAATTCTTTATTGTTTAAAAGGAAAAGTGGACTATCTAATATAATTTGGGGAATGCCTTGTGTCAGAAAACATGTTGCATCAAGCCAAAGACCGCCATAATGCCAAAGCAGTGCGAGACGAAGAATGTCGGAATAGTTAGCTCTGCACATTTTGCCATTTTCCACCATTTCTTTTACAAAATCGGGCATCATTACATATTGTTTCAAATTCTCATCTGTGATGATGTGCAGTTGCCAACCTTTTGGAACATTGGCTTTTATAGTATTAAGACATCTTTTCACTACTTCAGGAGCTGCATCAAAACCATTATTCCAATAGACAAAGATGTTTTGCCCCCCCATCGTCGTTTTGGTATTTTCTGGACGTAACATTGTTAAGTCATAGTGTCCATTCAAGTAGCGGTTTGCAACAAGACGATAACTGCTCCAAAAACCTTTTAATGTCATTTCGCCAGGCATCGTCTGAAAGAAATGTGAGTATACTTTCTTGAACAAGTTCTTGATATTCATAATATATATATATTTAATCGGTATTTAATACATTCAACTTGATTCCATCATTACGGAAACCTGTAACAATATCTTGTGGAACATGAAAATCTGTTTGTGGCTCACGACCATGTATAAGCCATGTGACTACGCTACGCTTTATATCACCTATGAATGTTCGTATCCATGAATATCTAGTCTTGATAACTTTACCAGACATTACAAGGTTGAGTTTTTCAACTTTCAACTTACGGTAGGCTATAAAAAGCCCTAACGACCATTCTCCATAGTAACCAATGATACGACGCTGCCGGCTATAACTATGATCCTTTATGCGTTTTTCCAGTTCGAAGAGCACGGGGAAGATAAATTCGCAGAACTCATCGTAAAGTTTTTTCTTAGCTACGAAGATACTATAAGGTACGAAAGTATTTGAATCATACATATACTTCAACAAAGCCTCCTTAGCATCAGGATGGATACTAAGAACTGTGTCGATGTAGAGCCAATAATCCTCTTGCGAAAGGGCAGAAATGAGCCCCTTAGATACAACATCATACTGTGTAGCTTTGTAGTAGTCGCAAACAAGCATATCTTTGCCGTTCAATAATTTCTCTATCGTCTCTTCGTTTATATCTGCATCAAGATAGCGGCGGTAGTGACAAAGACCAAGATATTCAACATTTTTTATGTTCTTCCATCCCCAATAAATTGCAGTCCATTCGCTCCATGCTGAATTACGTTCACTTATATTGTCACCTTCATTGTCCTTAGTGTAGCCAAGATTCATATCTGGATGCAGATTGGCACCTACTTGAATAGCTTTATATACTCCGTCATTTCTTGTATACGGGTCTTGCTTGTGAGCACATACTAACAGAATAGTTCCTCCAACCTTAATTTTACCGACAATGTGCTTAAGTACATTTTTGAACCATGCATGCTTATCAATCCAAAAAATAACCTTAAGGGTTAGTATAAGATCATAGCGTCTGTAAAGTGTAGGATAAAGTTTGTGTGCCTGTAAGCTATAATGGTTACGTTCGCTAAGAAAGAAATTAAACAAACACATTCGCTCCCAAAAACTTTTTCCTTTGAATTCAAGATGTCCAATAAAATCTTCCCGAATATCTTTACGGGCATGACTTGCCTCTGCAAAATCACGTTTTTCTATCATTACTGGGACAGGTAGCAAATAAACCTTAGTCTTCTTATACATGCGAAAAAGACATTCTACATCTTCAAAACGTCGTATTTCTTCGTTGAAAGGACATGCTAAAGCTACACGACGGGAACACATAAAGTCACCAGTGCGTGCAGCATAGTTATGGAAGAACAGAGCTGCATACGGATTTTTTAATACGCCTTCCTCAAAGGAAAACGGCTCACCTTGCTGTTCACCATTGATACAGTATATAGAAGAACAACAAAACAACTCTATCTCTGGATGACTAACACTTAAATTATGAAATGTTGTGAACGCCCCAGGCAAGAATTCATCGTCTGCATCAAGGAACAGTATCCACTCGCCCTTAGCATTCTTCACACCAGTGTTACGAGCCATGCTCGGTCCACCATTCTCCTGCTTTATCAGTCGGATGCGCGGGTCGTTTATAGCCTCAACAACACCAACCGATCCGTCCGTAGAACCATCGTCCACTATCACAACCTCAAAATCGTCGTACTCTTGTGAGAGCACGCTCTTCAGAGACTGCGCAATAGACGCCTCCTTATTATATAAAGGTATTACTACTGATATCATTTTTTCTTTGTGTATTTATGAATCTTTTCCAAGACAGCGGCACACTTGTTCATTAAAAAACTTGCTGCCCCACCCTCTTTGTAGATTCTGTTGAAGATTTTACCTGCCGGAGAGAACAGAAAATAGATATGCTCTTTTCCTACAGGCATAGTTGGCGATACGAAACTCTGCTTGCAATGCATTATGAGTTCTTTGATGTCTGCCGTGAGACCTTTCGCTGTCTTCACATCTTTGTATATCTGCAAGCTGAAGAATGGTGAATAGTCCTGGTTCTCAATGAAACTCATGTGCCACCAGTGAACAATCGCTGCATCTGCAAAGTATTTTAAGGACATTGCCACCTGAGAGTTGTATATTCCAGGAAGCTCAGAGATTATGTAACCAAACTCCTTGTCTGTAGCAAGCAGAGCCGGTTGGTCCTGACTTTGTCCCTTTTCGAAACAAGAATATGTCCAGTTCTCATTCCAACGTTTGTAGAATTTGCGTGTCAGTTCGTTGTCTGCAACAAACATAACACCGGAGTTAAACCAGTAGTTAGAGTCGGAAACATCCGTTTTGAAAATCTTATTCACTGAGTTTGTCGGTGGGAACATACATTCAGACAGATGCAGATGACCATCGGGTACAGCTGCCATATCGCAAGTAAGGTTGTCAATATCATCCAACGGCTTGCAGATAACCGTATCCGTATCAATGAAGAGGTATGCACCATCAATCACGTTGCGCACCGTGGTCTTAATGACTCGTGAACGCTGCTTAGCGTTATAGTTCTCTGGCACCGGTACAACAACAATGTTGGTTATCATGTCGCAAAGTTTCGGGAATCGCTCCATATACTTCTTCGTCGATTCATCCACCAGCACGTTGACCGTCACCTCAGGATGGAACTGGCGAAGAGAATAAAGCGACACCCACAACTCCTCCAAGAAGTAATCTTTCTCGGAGCTAATCAAGGTATATACTATCGGGGTTTTCATTTATCTTTTAATATGTAGTTTATATAATATGAATTCGATTAATCGAGTCAGATTCCACTTTAAGAATTTTTCTTTGTAGATAATTTGAAACTGATTGTTCTGTGTAAAGTCCTTTACTTCGGATGTACTATGTGCCATGTCGTATAGTTTCCATCCGAAATGATTATGAAAGAACGTTTCCTGCAGTCTTGAAATTTTAAATACATTCTTCTTGATGTCATGTAAGGAAGAAAGAGTCTGTACCATCAAATCCCATGTGTATTTCCATAACAAGAATATTGCATGGTCGGGAAGAGTGTAAACAGACATAAGTTTCTCAGTGGCATCAACGAATGTGTCGTATCGATATGCGTTTACAGAGAATGGATAGAAGCGGTTGGATAATGAATTCTGATCTGTAGCATCGTGCACATAAGTTATATCAGAGATGGTGGCAATGCCACTTGTGTGCAACAGATACTGATAGCAGAACAAACGGTCTTCTGACAAAGATAGTTTTGTATCAAACTGTATTCCTTCTTTTGCTATAACGCTGCGACGATACATTCTGTCCCAAGGTATCATGAAGTTAAGTGCTTCTGTTTCGTCAAGGAATTTTACTATGCCGTCTTTTCCTTTATATGTTCGCCTATCATAGGCATGTCCTTTCACAATTTGATTTCCTGATGCAATCTGCTCGAAGCCTGTAAAAACGATATCTATTACGTCTTCAACCACAGAAAGCATAGCTTCAACATGATTAGGCCTTATAGTATCATCGCTATCAAGGAATATGACCCATTCACCTCCTGCAATTCTCAATCCTTCATTGCGAGCAGAACTTACACCGCCATTCGGCTTGTGAATAGCTGTGAATCTTGAGTCTTTTGCAGCAAACTCGTCTATGATACGTGGAGACTGGTCATTACTTCCATCGTCAATCATCAGACATTCGAAATCAACATGCGTTTGATTGAGAACGCTTTCAAGACAACGTACAAGTTTATCTCCTGTATTATATATTGGAATAATAATTGAAACTTTTGTTATTTTCTCCATTCTATGTTCTTTGATATGATTTTTGCAGGAACACCACCAATCAAACAATTCCGTTCTTCTATAGATTTGGTTACGACAGCACCCTGAGCTATGATGCACCCATCTGCTACAGAAACACCTTTTGTGAGGATTGTGTTAGAAGTAATCCAAACATGTTTACCTATAGTTACAGGTGATTCTGAAATGCTCTGTTCCCCGTTGTGTATTATCGCATGGCCATCAGAGGTGTTAATCTGCACATTCCAACCTAACAGACAATCATCGCCAAAGGCTATATTCTGAGAAGCTCTGAAATAGCAATTTTTATTGCAATAGAATCTCTTGCCTAATTCTATAGAAGATCCTTCGTCCATTCTTAGGACGGAACCCTGTGATATAACTGTAAAACCATGAAGAATCAGTTTGGTGTTATGTGTGAAATAAAGTCCACCTTTCATTTCCTGCAAGCCAGGACTTCCGCAATCACCTAAAAAGACACTCTTGCGATAGGGTTGATGCAATATCAGTTGTCCTCTTTTAAGACCATGAACATGAAAGTTCGTAGTTATCCATACAGGCATATAAACAGCTTGTTTGAAAGGAAGATAACGGAAATTGAAATATAGCGACTTAATAAAATTAAAAATATTCATATTTAACGCAATTGTTTAGTGTTCCACTTTTCATCATATTTTGCAGCAAATGCAATAAGCCTGTCCCATAATGGATTTAGAAGTTTATCTATACTAACCATAATTAGCATTGTACCCAAAGCAAATATAATCAGAACAAATATCAACAATATCGGTGATTGAACAAATCCATTTGTAATGCCTGATATAGAGACTCTCCTTGATGCAACGGACTTACTACAAAGATTAGTAGATGATATACTATGATACATAACATCGCAAAACACCGAAGCAATTCAATATTACTTTGTCTTTCCTTCATTTTTATTTTGTTTTAATTATAATCTCCATCTAAACCAATGAACAAACATTCGAACACGATTTAATTCTAAAGAACAGGGACACACAATTAGATACCTTATAAAATAGTGGAAGGGACAACCATATATGAAGTCTTTTACATTACGTACAACCTTAGCTTTATATTCTTCTTTTATACTACGGACCAATTCATCATTAGTATCAAATTGATGGATAAACTTGTTCATCCATTCAAAAAAATCATAAGAAGCCTTTAATTTAGCAATGCATTCGTTTTTTCCACAGCGGTTACCAGAAATACTCAACTCAGAAGTACGATAAGAAAATGCCACTTTTTGAGTAGTACAACAACCAGCCATAGCCATCATGATATGTGTGGCGTCATCAGAAAACCAGGCTTTAGGAAAATCCACATACCCATTGTTGTCCTTTAATACTTTTGTCTTGTATACATAATTTGCTTCACAAGAAATAAACCCTGTCTTATACATTCTTTCTATAAAATGCAAAGGATCTAAATACTCTTGTGTTGGTAATTCTTGCCTTATTTCTATACCATGTTCATCTATTTCACGAACTTTAGCTCGAAAAAGATTTGCACTAGGATACCTGCATACGAGACTATCTATTTCTTTCATAAATTCAGGTTCGTATACATCATCGTCGCTTGCCATGATGAAATATTCCGTATCACACATATTGACAAGGAGGTTCCAATGAGAAACAAGACTCTTTCCACCCATATTCTTCTCATTACGGCGGAAAACGAAGCGTGGGTCATCACCGCAAGTCTTTTCAAATATTGATTTCAAATCATGAGGTGAGCAGTCATCGCTCACTATCACCTTGAAATCTGTATATGTCTGTTCTTTAATACTCCTTAATGCCTCTTCCAAGAAATTTGGCTTGTAGGCAGGGAGAAGAAATGTATATTTTGTCATAATTAAAAAATTATAGTTTCAACCAGTTGTTTTTTATCAAACCATTGCAATATATCAAACCATAACAGGTTGTTATAGCTACGAAAAAGTAAGCAATCCACCACCCTTGTTCTGCATATTCATATATAACAGGAAATTCTGCAAGCCGAGCAATAGGTAAATCATAGATACTTATAATTACTAATGAAACAATCTTAAAAGTTAGAAAGTGCCAAGTTAGAATAGTCAGGGTGTTCATTCCTATATAATTTAATATGTTAGTACACGTTCCTTGTGCTGTATTCATCTTTTCAAAAAGAGAATAGAAACACCAGGTTGCAAGTGTTGCTATCAACAAATATGGAGCAAATATCTTGTTGCTATATGAAACCAATGCCATTTCCATATTGTTACGGAAGAAAGATCCAACCAACGTCAATATCAGCACCAATACGATTTGCCAATTATTGAACGGCTTTATTTTAAATTTTGCAAAAGCATAACCAATAACAATTAACAATGCTGCAGAAAATGCTTGTGTCTGCAATTCGAAGAATGGCAAACTATAACACGTCTTATTGAGTATGGTGCATATACAAAGCAGAATTACCCCCCCCGATAACGGATTGCGTATATAGCGAATTGTGATCCATGCAATAATTGATCCGAAAAACAATGCATTAAGGAACCAATAGCCACCAAGCAGCTGTTCCGCACCTTGCATTTTAAAGACAATAACGTATGCTATATGCCTGAATTCAGACAAATCATAGAGATGTGATACGCTCTCCTTATATCCATATTGGTCGTTATAAACGTTCAAGTGGAACAACAAATTATGAAGCAAGAGAAATAACAGTCCCCATTTCACATATGGCCACCATATACTTTTTAATTTATTCTGCACATATAACTTTGGTGAAGACAAGTTCTTATCTTTGAAACAGAAGCCAGATGCGAAGAAGAAAAGCGGCATGTGGAACATATAGATAAAATCTTTAACATGTTGCTCTGTGCCAGAATGTCCAAAAACCATGAGGATTATTCCAAGAGCCTTCAAGTATGTGATTGCCGGATTATAGTGTTGCATTCCTTATGTATTTTTGTTGAACACAAAAGCCAACTTGTTTTTTACTTTTCTAAGAACCTTCTCACGCATCTCCGCATCCAAACCAATGTAGAAGACAAGAACAGCTGAAACCATTGCACAAACAGCAGACGTCAATATAAGGTTTAGCCAACCATCTTCAAATGAGTTAGATACAAAAACCGGTAATATTGCAGAAAGCAAAATGATAAGTATGCTCTTAAACGGGACATGTAACAAATAGAACTTAATGCTAAATCCAGAGAATTTGTTAAGAATCCACAAGTCGCATGCCATAGCTAACGGATATGAAACACATGCTATTATATATGCAATAACCGGTGAGGCTCCCAAACGGAGGAAGATATAAGTGAGAGGTAGAACAGAAATGTAGGCTATAGATGAAGTTATATTCGGCAGCTTCATCTTGCCAAACGCATGTATACCATTGCCTATAGGGAAGTCTATCGCCTTGAAGAACAACTCTATCAAAGTTATTCTGATAAAAGGAATAACATATTCAGGTATGTTGCCGAGCCATAGCTTTATTAATATTTCTGTCTTGATAAAGACAGGCAAACCTATTAGGATCAATAGATATGAAGAGTATTTGGCTGTATTACACACCAAACGGTTCATTTGTTGGTATTCTCCTTTTGCATACAGTTTATATATTTGCGGACCTGCTGCAACCTGGAAATTCATAACAAAGCCACTGACCTGACTGCTTACCGTTGTTGCGATACCTCTGGCAGCATTTACAACAGTAGAGAAGAACATGTTTAAGAGAATTGTTATACCCTGGTTGTTGGCCATGAAGGCAAATGTGCCAATAGAATTCCAACCTACATAATTCCATATTTCTTTGTATAGCTTAGGATCCCAACGTAAATGCATATTACATTCTTCAAATTTGCGTAAGCAATAGATGCGATACAAGAAGAACATAAACAAATTAGTACAGAAATAGAATGTAGAATACATTATCAACTTGTCTGTATCAATGTAAAGCAACATGACCACAATTGTAAGTTTGAATACCACATCCAAGATGCTCATAAAAGCGAAAGTGGACATCTTTTCATGAGAAGTGATGCTTGCTATGTATGGTGTCTGCGTGATGCCAAGGAAACTGGAGAAAAGCGTTAACTGATAGATATAATTGGCAGCAAACATTCGGTCGGGATCAATGACCAATTTATAGTTGACAAACCAAAGACCTACAGTTTCGCCAAGTATCAACGTTACAAGGGCCAATACTATATGGATTGTTCCACAAGCAGAAAAAATATTTCGTAGTTGCTTCATATCGCCCTTGCCTAAGCCTACGGTAAGAAAGCGAGATGTACCTTGACTCAAAAGGGAACTGAAATATGCTAAAAAGCCCATTACTCCACCAACTACATTCATCAATCCGTAGTCGTGGATACCAAGTGCATTAATCGTAACACGAGCTGTAAAAAGACCTATTACTAATGTAATGAGCATTCTCATATACAGATACAACGTGTTCTTTGCTATTCTTTTGTCATTTGCTGAAATATCAGACATTACGTAAAATTAATTTTGAGATTTTCAATATAACGTGTCCTGCCAACATGCAGGAAACAATGATTATAAAACTATGACAGAACCCAATGAATAGATTGCTGTCGAATTCGTTTGCCAACTTTTGGTACGAAACAAAACCACCAACCTCTGTTATTAAGTATATGAACAAATTGGCTGAAAGTATTTTATTGAGTATTGCATTTTTCAAATCCGATAGATTCTTGACTACATAGAACAATGATACAGACATTGCTATAACAAGCGGATTAGCATAACCTAACAGAGGAAATATAAGTTTGGATAAACTTTTATGACCAGTGAACATGGAAATGTAGTATATACCAACAATACAAACGAACAAGGTTACAAAGGATATTACATATAAGCAGATTGGTTTTCCAACAAAGTAATTACCCCCCAGCTTTGTCGTTTAGCATATCGTCCAAGTAGATAAACCATCAATAAGCCCATAAAGCTACTCCCGCGATTTGGCAATAGCGCCAATATTCCGACAGATGATAAAACAAACAATATGAGCAATGCTATTTTCTGCTGTTTTTGCGATAGATGATCAAAACCGACATTGAGTATAGGTGACAATATATATAGCAGAATGAAATTTGTCATAAACCACCATTTGTTAGTTGAAATGGGCAATAAACTTTCCATGAATTTTGTAATCTCAAATGGTGCGCCATAGCATATTGTTTTGTAAAACCATGCGGAAATACTCACAATAAAACATCCCAACAATAACGAGAGTAGTTTCTTCAACTTAAAAGTTATACCATAATAACCTGAAATAAAAACAAAGCAATATGTTGCAGGAACAAAAAGAGTCAGCAAAAAGCCATATAAGAAAAAACTATGCTGAACTGTGACTTCGTCACCGCCTAATTGCTTCAAATTGTAGCCATGAACCAATATATGCCAAAAAAAGATAAAGCACATCAATATGAAGCGCAAAATTTCAATATTGGTATTTCTGCATTTTGAATTCTGTTTATCTTCTGTAAATCGTTGTGTCATTTATTATTATTTATTTTATCATTTTCGATAATTTTGTTCACAATACATGATGTGTGACAATCTTTAAGTTCTATGATTTCTAGAAGTTGTTTAGTTGAGAGTCTAATATCATCTTTGTCTTTGAAAGACAAAACAATTGTGTTTTCCTTACATAATTGCCTTAAACCCATTTTATTATAATACATATTTGAAAACGCACCGTGCTGAAAGTCAATATAAAATTTAGACATTATACTGTCCATGAAATGTTGTATGTATAAATCTCTCATAGATTCGGACAAACCAGGGATATTAGAGTTCCGATAAATCGGATCTGGATTTAATGCATACAACAATGCTGATGGCGAAAGCTTAAATATCTTTTTGCAATCTTCCCAATATTTCTCAGGCAATATAAAGCCAAACTGAATAGCCCATACTTGATTCAGCAAGTCGTTATCAATATGTCTTTGATAAAACTCCGACGAAAACAAATCGATGGGAGTTTCATTTGATATCACAAATCTATAGAATGAGGGAATATCGATTTCATTAATATCACATAAACAGACCTGTCCCTCATTTACTTGTAAAAAAGCGCTTTTATCAATAATATCTGTTAACCAATCCTCATTAATAGTCTCATTGGTTTGAATATTTTTTATACGCTTAGCGATATCTACAAGTCTTACGTTACCATTATTGCAAAGAACGTTATTCAATATAAGTAACTCGATTTGTTTTGCCTGTTGAACAAATTCAATCGTATGAATAACATCCACATAATTCGTAGACTGATAAGTAGTATAATTAGGAAGAATGGACAACACTTCACTTATCTCCGATTCTGGTACAAACTTTGTAGAGGAATTCAAAAACGTGAATTTTCCATCAATGAAACCTACCAACCACCATATTTGATGTTCGTAATATACTAGGCTGATTTCTGCAATTCTCCCAATATTTAAATTATTTACTATTGTTTCGACCTCTTTTTCATTTGATAAAATATTAAAATTAGAAAGAAGTTTTATTATATCGTCATTTGCAATCAATTGTAATGTTGAATCATTTAAAAAATCGGTTTGATAAGAACCCATCACAGAACCATTGGCTCCGCTTAAAGCAATCATCAAGCCTATTGCATTAGGATTTTTCTTTCGCTCTATTGCCAATTTGCCTATAAACTTTAACCAATCTGTCATATTAATAGGCGATTCATGTGCTTTACATTCGCAAATTACAGGTGTTCTTATATCTTTAATGCCTGTTTGATTGGATTTTTGCGCTGTTACATCAAGTTCACTCGCTCCAGAGACTTGCATGTTCGGTATTATGTCAACATATCCTTGCGACCTCAATATCTTAATTGCAAGTTGCTCCAACTGTGTTCCTTTATCATCCTTGTTCTTACCTAATATCAATAGTTTCATATTTCTCCATTATATTATTCCAATACTGTAGTTACCCAAAGCACTACTTTTCGAAATCACAACATAGTTTGGCGCTGACGATAATGAGTCAACCACTTTTCCTCAGGCTCTATGTTGTCCTATACGATACCGCTCATTTAATTAGCTTCTACAAATGACGAAGATGATTCTTTTAATATTTCAATTGTATCACCTACTTTTAAAACACGAGAACTCTTTATAGAAACCTCCACCCAAATATTCTCTATCATAACGGCATAAGAATTAAAGTGTTTAGCTAAAACCCTACCTTTGAGAACATCACCAAATTTAACAGTCTCAATTCTATACTCATTTAAATCCGTTAAAGCCTTTAAACTCAAATATACAACATTTTTATCTAAGTCTATTTTCTTTAATACTAAAGGACATGAATAAGAACCATCGAAAAACAAATCTAGATTCTGAACAAAATAATTATTACTAATCTCTGATTTCAGTAATAATGCTTCAACAGACTTTTTACGTTTAGTCCTGATTAAGAAATAAACTCCTTCGTCTGCAACTTTAATCATTTTTAATCTCGATAGTATTTGCCCCTCCTTAAATTCTTTATTAAATTCTGCTAAAGGAGGTTTTATAAAAGGCTTAAAGGAGCCTATTAAAGATGTACCACGTTTATCTATTTCCTTAATATTAACTGCATAGGATTTGCCCGTCTGAATTTTATAGTTATTCTTTCCTATATATGTCTCAGAGAATGGAATAAATACTTTATATTTTGAATCTATCAATCCCAAAACACCATAAGTATTAATTAATTCTATTTTACATATTGCATTTTTATCATCAGGTAATCCTTCATAAAAAGAAATATAAGGAGAAGTTTTATCCTTATAAGATAAAATGATGATTTTATGTTGTAAATCAATCTTTTTAATTCTAACTTTTACCCAATTATTTCTTTTAAAAGTTTTTTTCACTCCATCAATATCGTCAAACCAAGATATTTCAGAGTTAGGAAGAATTGCAAACAACCCATTCGCCAGCTCGGTTTCAATGCAAGTTTCCGTCTTTGCTAAAATTTGGATATTCACCTCATCATCTACATGATATTCAATATTTTCCCATGGATTTACCAAATCAACATATTTTAACTCAAGACAATTATTTATATAATCAATTTCCTTGATATAAAAATCAGCCTCATAACCTATAGGGAATAACACATGAAGAAACGCAAAACGGCTATAAGTAAGATTACGTCTATATGCTATACACTTTTGATTAGTATCTTTTACTAAAAGCGTAATAAACTGATCATCTGCAGATTGTACGACACATGTCACTCTTTTCCCAACAGAAAAATTATTATTGAATAACAAATTAGGATTACTTGATGTATTTAAAACAGAAGCATAAACTTTCCCACCCTCAATAATCCTCAAAGGATTTACCTCCAGTGTCATGCCTGGAGTATAATAACTTTTCAATCTCAATTGCACATTAGCAGTAATTTCCTTTCTATTTATAATAATTTGCAATCCATTATAATCACCGATAATGTTATCAGCATAAACACTAGTAATCGAACATTCTATAGATGATTCCTCTTTTATTGCATTATTAATAGCAGCATATGATTTTGCCATATCTGCATCACTTTTCACTTCTATACAATAGCAAATATTATTTCTGCCCAAAAAGTCTTTATAAACTTCTGGTCCATTTAGTAAATTATAATTTCCTGTGGATATAAGTTCATTATAAACTTTTTCGAGTATGTCGATTTTTTCATTTCTTGCTAACAAATAAAAAGTATTTATACCATTTGCAAAACCTTCTCTAATTCTTCGCAAATATGGTTTAACCCCTTTTTCTGAATATGTATCTAATCGTGCTACTAATAATACTGCAACTTTTAAAGTTACAGAATTAAATGCAAGAGGAGTCAATTCATCAAAATCCCTTGAAGCTATATTATAAATAAATGTCAAGAAATCACTAGAATCCCCAACAAGGCCACTATCTCTAACTCGCCCAACTAACTTGTTTCCCCAAATAGCATATTCACGAAGTAACACACGTGTAAACAAACCTTCATCTTCTACCCTTAATACCTTATTAAAGGCATCTTCATATCTATCTATATCTTCATTACAGGTATTTATATATTGCGTAACAATGTAATCTTTTTGAGGTGTTTTGCTTAAAAACGCTCTGATTACTGCAAAATCAATGGCTTTTATGATTCCTTTATCAAGATATGGTTTACTGTTTAACAACAATGTATTTTGAACATAAATTGATGTGGTATTTATAATGTTTTGCGTGTTATCTTGATTATACTTCAATAACACTATTGCTTTTCCGGGTTCAAGCCTCACTTTACCTTGACTATCTGATTTTACCCATTTTACAGATAACTCAGGCAAATTTAATTCTGGAACAATTCTATTAAGTTTATTTATAGATGTTGTACCATTTGTTTCAATAGACAGTTTTGTCCTACTTGACTTAAACCAACCAAATGTAGCTGCAACAAAAGACATTATATCCGTTGAGATATTGCGGATATTGTTGTAGTACGTCATGACTATGATAAGTACTATTCCGCCTACTCCCAAATAAGAAAGAATTAAAGTTACTATTGATTCCATATTTATCTCACCGAATTTACACATTCAATGTTAGTACAATAAAACTTTAATTTAATTCCATCGATGGCTTCATATGGCATCAAAGTACTAATATTATCTATAGTAATTTTTCTCCCACAACATTCACATCTAATGTTTCCATTTATAAAATCTTCATATTGTTCTGTTTGAATAAGGATTTTATTTAAATCTTTATCCATAATTGCATTAATAATTTCTTCCCTTCTCATGATAATTATTCTTTAATAATTCCACTACATTTCCAGTATCAAATTCTGAAAAAAATAACATTATATTCTTGTTTATATCATTTTTCACCAAAACTCCTTTCATATCAAAACTGATTGATGTGTATAGTAAACAGTGAACACGCAAATAACAAAATTCAGCAAGAGTTTTAAAGAAAATACTCTGAATTGTGATAGAAGCTTAGCCCAGCAAAGAACTCACTAAATGCTCCGTAAGTATTCTTTTAGAGTTTCATATCTTGAATTCATAAGCCTATATTTTTTATTTTGGTAAATAAGCTTAAAACATCTCTACGCTTTTGGAATTAATAATTTTCATCCCAGACATCAGAAAAGTCATAATCAGAATCACTGCACTTAACAGTAATATAGCTTCTATCAGGACGAACAACAAATGATTTGCATTTGTCCTTTGACTGATAATCTACATCTATTGTCTCTCCATTTTGTAAAACAAGATGATATTCATCATGATATAATGTTGCTCCATGAGAACCAACATCAGTTTTTATCACTACAATACTATTTGGCAAACTTGGAAGTTCAAACATATCCCCAGTTCGCTTACATGCCGCTATTTTCTCTTTTATTTTCTTAATTACTTCTTCCATAATTATAATATTTAAAGCGTAACCATCTATATTTCCACACACACTGAACCGAATTTATTTAAAAGGAAATTCAAGAGATATCAAAAATCATTACAGAATGAGTACTTATTTGCTTATAAATCATTCTGTTGAGAATATAGATTTCCCAATAATTTCAACATATCTGTAGAATTTAAAATATTCTTAAGTTTAGATTCAAATTGATTCTGATTTTCTAATGTTTCCCAACTATCATTTGTAAGATAGTTTTTAATTATGCAAGGATAAATTTGAGATATTTGATATTTTACAGTCAGAATTAATATGGTATAATTATCTAAACTTGGAACCTGAAGTTTCATTCTTACTATATACTCCCTTTCTAATTGTCCCTCTTCTTCAAAAGGAGTATTCATTGAATTCCAATCAAGTACAGGTTCTTCAAAAGAAGAATTTATAGTACATAAAATAGAACGGCTAATTTTGTTAAAATTATCAGCTTGTTCTTCTAAAATACGCTTTGGAGACTTTACTTTACATAAATTCTCGTTTGGAATTTTACCCCAAAAATTATTTTCCTCTTCCATGATAATTAAATATTTAGTTTAAACATTATAGGTAAATGATCTGAATAATTGTTTTTGTCTATAATACCTGATGGCTTTAGTAATTTAAAATTAGTTGTCTCAGAAATTATATGCAACGCTTCTTTGTCAAAATATGGAATTGCTTCTGGACGCAACAAAACCTGATCAAAGATATTCCAAAAGTATTGAATATGATTAGAGGGGTTATGAAAATAAGTTCCAGATACTCTATCCTTTCCTAAATCTCCGAGAAATCCCCACATTGGATTATAAAAATATTTATAATTATCTCCACCAACTTTCCTACATTTCTTTTGCGCAATAGAACTTTCCATTACAGCATTCAACCCATTGGCTTTTATTACCCCCTCTTCAAATGGATTCATATTTAAATCGCCACACAATAATAAAATGCCATGTTCATCATCATTCTCTTTTTCAAAAGAATCTATGATATTCTTCACATTTGTGATTCTTTCTGATTGCTCTGCATTAGATACCGAAACTTTACTCATAAAATGACAGAATACGATATATGCATTCGTTTCAGAAACAAAAGAAGAAATTTTCTTTATAGCAATTTTTCCTTCATTATATCTATTTTTAACTGTAACTTTGTTACTATTATAAAAAATGATAACTTTTTCTGGAACAGGTGATATAAGTCGTTTATAACCTTCACCAACTTGTTTGAGTAAAGCTAATAATTCTTCTGTAGCTCCAAAATCAGATGAAAACTCTGCAAGAGCAACAACGTCAATATCCTCATCTTGTACCGCATCGGCAATAACTTTAAAGCAACTCTTTTTCTTTTGTATATTCCAAAATAAAAGTTTCATACTTTTGCTTTCTTAAAATCCTCAACTTTTACAAGTAGAGCTTCATCACAACCATTATTCCAAATATTGCAATCAAATCCCCAATACAATTTATGGGTACGTGTACCTGCAGTATTTACAAATGTTTCAATTTTTCCTTTTCCAGTATATAAAACTATGAAATCTCCTTTTCTAACATTCATATTTGGGAAAATAAAAGAATGCCTATGGATATTTGATGATTGCCCAGTTTCATCAAAGGTTGCATCAAATAATATATAAGGCCATAAATTCTGATCTATTTCAGAACGAAAAAGAATATATTCTTTCTCTTTTTCTATTTCTAATATTGTTAAATCCATATTTTTAATGTATATTTGTAAGCAGTCACTTTAGGCTCGTTAAACCATAAAATGAATGCTTTTTATTATCTTTTAAGAAAGACAAAACTTATGCTCTACTATTACCAATGTGATTTTACAGCTAATCCCATAAATCCATCAACCTATCCTTCCAGTTCTTTAATGGAGCATGCTGGAGGAGTTCCTTATATGCATCTAAGCTGAAGTCCAGAAGCTTAAGGGCATTTTCCTCTATCTCTTGACGGAAAGGGAGAGTCAATGGGTCAATGGTTTCATACTCTTTATCTTTCAGAATAATTGCAAAGCCATCGGCATCCGCCTTTGGCAAATTAATACGAACGATACCATCATCTCGCTTATTAAGAGAAATACTCGTAAACTTAGGACATGCTCGCGCCATCATTTTAAAGAAGTGTACCTTGTCATTGATCTGTACCAAATGTTTTAAGTACTCCTGCCAATTGATAAACAGTACTACCGAATCTTCCTCACCGAAAAGCATATAGAGATGGGCATATCCCCATGTTTTGCCATTAGGTGAGTCATAACGGAGTATAAACTCTATGTTATCTTTATGATAGACCACCGTACGGTTACTTCCACAAAAGAAAGATCCTCCTGCACGGGTTGATAAAAATGATTTCATAGGATTTCTTTATTTTTATATTCATTTGCCCCAAATTTAAAATTCGGGGCTTATATATATTTATTAACATACACAAAACGGTCTAAAATGACTATTTACAGTAGTTGATAGTATAATTATATTTTACTTAAAAAACATAGCTAAACAATTATTCAAATAGACTCACATAAACAAAAAAACTTAACAATTATCTGCTATATATTGAGTTTAAACTAACTATTCAAACTTATAGTTGTACAGCAACAACTCTGAAGTTGTACGACTATACTATGCTATTTCGTACAACTTCAGAATTATAGTCGTACAACAATAGAATACAATGTCGTACGACTATGAATTTCTATGTTAAAGTCATTTTTTCAGACAAGACATAACTACCTATAAGACAGACAGTTACAAAATTATCCATTATTCGTATATTTTCAAAAGAAAACTTTTTTCTTGAAAATTCAAGAATCTCAGATATACTTTTTGGTAATATTGTCAAAATATTTACTTATTCTAGTACAAAAGTTTCAACTTGGACCTCTTTGCCTTCCAACCTCCTTGCTCCCATATAAACGTATCTGTTGTACAACATAATAGAATCTTGGATATTTAACTGTAGCATTTCTTTCGGAGTGTCCTTTAAAGAGCCAAGGGTTCTACCTTCATACAAATCCTCATCAACATCATAGCAAATCCAGCTGCAATTTTTCAACGGCTCATTCTGTTCTTCTTTTTTGTACGATATTAAAGATATATTTATAGGCTCGATAATACCAGAACTGATCTCTCCCCATTTGTCTTTATATTCGCCAATTGTATGAACACTCTTATTTGCCAAAATATAGATTTTTAATTCACTATTAATATTTGACAATTTCTTGATGTATTCCAAATCTACAGGTTCAAACTGTGCATCAACAATGTACAACGCATTATAAGATAATCGCTGATACCATTGCATAAGCGACTCTATACTATTAGCTACTTTAGCAAGTTTCGTCGGATTTTCACAGATAATTTTATCTATTTGCAACAACCGTTCCTTTGTTCTTGCACCAAGAGATAAGGCTATCTTAAAGTTGGATCGGATGGTTTGATGAATATTCAGCATCAGTTCTTTTTGATTAGCAGACAACAACTGTTTCTTGTAAACAGTTTCCATTAAATAGATGATTGCCGCCTTTGCCTCGCTTACACCAGTCTGAAAAATGTGCTGTATTGCCAAGGAGAACACTTTCTTGACAGATAAAACCTGTCCCTTCTCCAATAGTAGTTGTTCTAATTGCTTATTGAAAAAGCGAATCTGTTCCTCTTTGTCCAAAGAAGAAATCGTATCCAACTTTTTAGTCGCCTTAGAAATCTTCTTCATAGAATGAATATGCTGTAGGAGTTTATTTTTATAACATAGACGGGCTGGATCTTGATCCAAGCTTTTCACCAACTGTTCTGCCAGCTCTGGCTTATGCTGATAAATCATATCAACCAAGTCTTTATGGTCCTGCAAACTGCCATTGATTCGTAGGCTCTGCATGGCACTATTAGCAATTTCTGGCACCAAAGAACCTAATTTGTTCTCCATACATTCACTAATACTCATGTCCAATCGCTTTTCCTTGTCATAAATAGAAGAGATTGACTCGGACAAAGATATGCCTTTCTCAAAAAACTCTTTCATATCGCTCTGCTTGGAGAAAAAAGGAGCTATGGAAAAATATACGAAAGCTTCATCTGCCGTATTTTTTATTGCAGAGATTTTACGCTTCCACTCATTCTTATCCTTGGAAGTATATGCCTTTTGAGCATTATCCAAGGCAGCCAAACAAATCAATTTATAACCATCATGTTGTATTCCAGACAATGTAGGCAATTTTTGCTCCACTATCCGTCGAGCGTCACCTATGACAAGTCCCTTCTGGTCTATACTCAAGGGATCATCTACATTGGTTACCTTCAAACTTTTTCCTATGATATTTACTACATGATAGAAAGTATATTCATCTGTAGAATGTTCCAGAAGAGACAGCAAAAGCGTATAATCTTTATACGACAGTTTATATTCTTTATATTCCAAATCTGCCGACATCAAAAATACATTTTTGCATATTACAAACTGAGCAGAACGCCGGATGCATTCATTGACAAAAATTTCATCCTCATAATTGTCCAGCAATTTGAAAAAAGCGTCTGACGACCACAGGAAAAGAGCTGGAGAGTTTTGATAAATGATACTTTTCTGAACTTGAAGAGAAAATTGGTCGTAACTTGCAGGGAAATGCTGGTTGCATATAGAATAAAACATCTGATCATCATTCGCCAGATGATATTCAAGGGCAATGTTTCCCCATAAACCGATTTCTTCGCATGGAGAAACTATATTTTTTATATCAGATGCAAATGTTTTTAGACAGACTTCATCACAAAGCTTAGTTCGAATAAGGTAACAAAGAGATATTGTATATAAATCCAGACTCTGCCTATAAGCCTCAATACTTGAGGATGAAGCCAACATCGACTTTTCCTTAAGGCTTTCACATTCATCTATCATTACACAAGCTTCCTCTAATGAAACCTTCGACAAATGCTTCGCCATGAAAAAAACCTGCTCCTATCTTATTTGCCAAAATATCAATGGTGTTCCAGCTCGCCAACATTAAGGACCTTATCTTGCGAGAAAAATCTTCATCTGTAAAGTTTTTCTTTACCCAAATGTAGATACACATAAGGAAAACTGCCTTATTAGCGGGATTTTCAATCTCTTCGTAATAATGGAAATTGTCCTTGACTGCCTCCAAATGTTTCTCATCTTTAATCTTCTCTGTATAGAGCAATTTTATCGCCAAAGTTTCCAAAGGACGCTGTCTGTCATAAACACTTTTGGTCTTGGATAAGAAACAGAAAAATAGCTGGAGTTTCACACTCGACTCATCTTCTTGTTTAAGATATTGGCGTGCTGCATATGAATAGGCACGGCTCTTATTGACCGAAGTGTTCATTTCGGCAATCATCTCATCCACCAAACTCCTATAATTGCACACCAATGCCTTGATTGGACCTTCTACCACTTTATTATGGTAAGCCGTTTGACCCAACAAGGCCTTGAATTCTTTTCGAATACTATGAGACAAGTCTACGGTAGACAACATTTCCACCTCTAACTTTCTCTTGTCACCCAGATCTTCAAATTTGCCCAACAATTTAGACAAACAAGTCAGCCTTACGGAAGCATCTTGCAATTCATCTATATATAGATACAAATCTTCCAAAAGTTTCAAGCTTTCTTGCGGTAAAATTCCTTTAATGGCGCCTATGATGGTAAGTTCTAAATCAACATAATCATAAGTCGGGAATTTTATGCTCTCTTTCATAGAATCCAGATATACCATGGACTTTCGCGCACAATCTTCATCCATGTATTTCATTGACCCACAGAAGGAATTCAGCACCTTTGCCTTTGGCATTTCCACATTAGATTCTGACATAATCAATTTCAAGGCAACAAGAACCGCCTTTCCTACATTTTTAGCATTCTTGTGCTCTGGCAGCCAAAACATAAGCAGATGCAACTTCTGTGAATCCTTTGGCAACTTGTTTAATTCGCTCAGGACATACTCCACGCTATCATTTGCAAAAAGGCTCTTGGCTGCCTTGGCAAATGAACGCATCGTATCATCCTGAATCTTAGAACTAACAATATCGAAATTACCACTCATACCACCATCTTCATTCGCCGAAAGCGAAAGCAGGGTATAGATATGATCCCTGTCGAAAGCAGTATTGTATCTCTTGGAAATATCATCAATAATCTTCACTGCCGCCTCATAATCAAAAGGCATCAATAACTTGGCTAATTCAATTCCTTTATTCGGAATATTTTCAAAATCTATAATCTTAATCAGCTGATGAATATTCTCATTGACAACATCTAAATCAGAAACTTTCATTTCCTTTTTCCTTCGAGCTATCAAAAGAAAAGCTTTTAAACGTTCCTCCAACAAGTATATGTTTTGAGCCAACACGAGAGCTTGCTCAAATTTGTTGACTGACAATAATGCTTCTATCTCATTATCCCACATTTCATTATTCTCTATCTCATGAGATGTAGACTTGGTCAAAGCAAACTGAAAAATATTAGCCATATATTTTTCCTCAATATTCTGACATGCAGCATATCCATAATCACATTGCAGATTCAACGCTGCCTGTGATTGCCTATTGACAAAGATGCGATGGATGTTTTCTGAGCTCAAATATTTGATGAGTTTATCAGTCTGATTCAAAGACTTATAAAGTGCAGGAATATAGCTGCTATATTTCTGCAAATTATCACCCGTTTCCAAGACTTTGATTAATTTTAACTCAACAGGCTGCTTATAATCCTCTAATCTCTCGGTCAGATATTTACGAAACCCTTCTGATCTGAGCTTGCAGATACCCCTATCTTGGGTAATAAAAGCTGGAAATTCATTGATAGTTGACTGAATCTTATCTTCTTCCACTCCAAACACACATGTAATCATCGATAAGGTAAGTGGAAATTCCACATACGCAAGCAATGCGAAAAACTCTTTTACAAAAATATCTCCATCACTGAATATCTTTCTAAAATCTTCATCATACAAGTCGGTCTCACCCGTGATATCAGACACCATCAAATGTTCTAAGCCTTCATCACTCATGATTTTTTGGCTTATTACCGACATTCTATGAGCATTACCTCTGGTTATCTCATAGAGCTTAGCGAGATGCATTTCATCCAAATTTTCATTAAAACTATGAAAGTATGCCTTTACATCTGCCTCGCCAAAACACATAATTTCATTATGATAGAAATCGAGCTGGGCACTTTTCGAGAAGAATTTCAATATTTCTGTAGAATCGCCAGTAAATATAAAGCGTGCTCTTTCCCAGAGAAGATTGCCCAATATGCGCTTTATCCCTTCAAGGTTTTCTGATGGAACCTTATCAAATCCATCCAAAACGAAATACAAAGGCTCTCCTATCTGTCTGAGTTTTCGGATAACATTACTATATATGTCAGTTATCTTGCGGTAGGGAATTTTATCATAGTTAATGCCATTGACAAACCAGTTCAATTGCTCCACGATACTTTTTTCCATGATTTCAGGTTCCAGACGAATTCTCTCAAAACCATCATAGAAATAACATACACAATTACCAGAATGAGCGCGGGCAAACTGTGCCAGCAATGTGGTCAAGCCCACACCACTCTCACCCGTTAGGCAAAGTATATTATGCTCTTTCAATCGCTTCTCAGCAAAAGCGATTTCTGTCTTGCGAATAATTTCATGGACAGGGCTTTGTGGCAATGAAAAGCTAAAGCTGTTCATCGTCAATAAGGTAACGTCCTCAGAACTATTTGCTACAGGCGTAACTTGAGCATTCAATGCTTGTGCAACAGCATCATCGCCTATATAAACATTCTGTATAGCAGTAGTAGCCTTTGGAAGGAATTGATTATTCCCTCCACGAACATCTACCGTACTTGTTTCTTCTGACATACGCTTTAAATTTTATTTTTTCTTATTAGGTCTTTTCATCCATGCGTCTTGGATACGTTGACGAATGTTATTGACTGTTCCACCTTTTTCTAAGTCAGGAACCAATTCCTTCAACATTTCTATAAATACACCTTTTACAGCCAACTCTTGATCTACGTTTACTCGCTCATCAAGAATCATATCTACCACAACCACACCTATTTCGGCGGCGGACTTACATTGTTTCAATCGGGAAACATAATCTGTTAACACTGCTTGTTCCTTTATATACACATGCAGTTTTTGCACCTCGATTGCTGACAAGGAATTCTGAAAATCATTTTCTTCTTGAGAAACACTTTTAGAAAACTCGCTACCATAAAAGTTTTGTACAGCTTCGGTCGCATTAGGCAGAATCTGATTGTTTCCTCCACTAATATTGAAGGTAATTGTAGTTTTTTCTTCCATAATTTATGTCTTTTATGAATGGGCAGTAAATAAAACTGGATGTGAAGTAAACGCTTATGAACGCTTTTTCTTTAACCTCTTTTTCTTCATATCTTTGCCAACGAATTCAGAAAGCAACTGATGCATCAAAAGCTATATCTGACATGTGTTACATATATAATTAAGGTATAAAGAAATGAAAGCAATGTACAAATTTGAGCTGGCTGTTTACGCCGGCATCACTTCTAAGACTTTTAGACGATGGACGAAACCTTACGATGAGGAACTTGCCCGTATGGGAGTCTATCCTTCCACGAGACTTCTTCCTCCTGCTGCAGTCAAGTTTATCTGCGAGAAGTTGGCTATCGATCTATAAAGGAAAGGAGCGAAAAGGGCATTTCGGGAAGCTTCCTGACGCTCCCAGACCAGAAACGGACAGGAGGCTTTGCGAATGTTGTACCTTTGCAATCGCAATTAAGAAATTGCAATTATTATAGTATTTACATTTTAAATTTTTAAAACTATGAGTAAAAGTTACAAAGTGGTCAAGAAGACCATGAACATGGGTGAGAAAAAGGGTCAAACTGTTTATTCTGTTCGTCCTGTAAGTTACGGT
>ERZ1023822.111-NODE-111-length-30175-cov-59.315106_pt1 | contig 30175 bp, 28 predicted proteins | sample MGYA00380379_ERZ1023822 | MGnify/ENA primary metagenome ERZ1023822 (study PRJEB33179, sample SAMN07448988) | human gut metagenome | biome: Human-gut; feature: Human associated habitat; material: Faeces | host: Homo sapiens | place: India: Bhopal | collected... | reverse complement strand
TGAATATTCCGAAGAACTTGACCAGCAGCGAGTTGAGCAATGGTTACAAGATTCGCCGTGCTGCCATCGACCTGAACGTGCCATTGATTACCAATAGCCGTCTGGCGAGTGCGTTCATCTATGCATTCTGCACCACCAAGCTGGAGGATATCGACATCAAGGCTTGGGGAGAGTATAAATAATGTGTAGTGATTATTTATTAGTGATTAAGAATTGACAGTTAGTAGTTAAGAATTGACAGTTAAGTCATTCTTGATGATTCTCAATAGAAAAATCCCTGCTGTAGGAAAGGCTTCCTACGGCAGGGATTTTTTATTATTTGTATGATTATTTTTTGCACATATCCTCAGCTACCATCATAGCTACATTTTGCGTATTTGGCAGTTTGTATGGACGATGGCTTTGTGTTGTGGTAATGATGTCATCACCAAGAACCGTCGCCATCTTTGCGATTGTAGCTAATGTGAGATTATGTGTTCCACTCAACCAACGACTCACTTCTGTTTCTGTCTTGCCAAGTGCCTTTGCGAAATCACGCTGTTTCATATTTCGTTCCTGTAATAGTTCAAAGACTCTGTTGGCTATAGCAACGCATAAGTCGACTTGTTTGTTTGTGTCCGCAGGTGTTGACTTGCGGATATCATCCATCAGTTTATTTGTTTTCATATTACGTCCTCCTTAATTATAGTCGATATCTATAGTCAATTCAAGTGGTCCATGTAGAATTTGCTACAAAGATAAACATAAAAGTTGATTTCTTCAAAGATTTTATGTTAAACTTTACTTTTATGTTTATCTTTTTATGATAGCGTGAATAATCCCACTGAAGTTTTTCATTGAGCCTTAACCTTGTGGATGGTAGCGAGTCGTGCTACGTGTCCTTTCGGAAGTGGAGACATTGTAATCTCGCTATGAGCAGGGAAAAACTTGTCTATGTCTTTGTAGTCTATGGTATTAACTTGTATTTTCTAGTCTTTTGTTTCCATATAGCTTTCCTTTCTTTTCTTATTGTAGCAAAGATACGCTGAATATTCGAAACAGCCAAACTTTTCTTGTAGTTTTTGAGATTTATAATCAAATGCTAAGGCTGCATAAGTAAAATTCCACCAAGCGATTGTAACGTGCAAATTTAAAAGCACCAAGTTTACGAAAAATTGATGCTTTTAAATTTGTATGTTACACCGTTATCAGTGCAGTTTTACAGCAAAAACTCTTCTTCCTCTAAAAAAAACGTTCATAAATAGCTTATTCTCATTTATTTTTTGTAAATTTGCACCGCATTCGTGATACAAGCGTTTGCAGACATAGATAAGGCGTCGTCAACGCTTTGCTCATTGATCATTCTGAACGTAGGAAATTCAAATTGGTTATCAATGGCAATGTAGAGAAGATGTCACGGGTGAGTTGTATAAGCAACCCTCGTAGTGTGCCAAGGAGGATAATACCTCATCGGCACACTTTTGGGGTATTTATAACTTTTAGCGTGAAATTCTTTCTGCTCGTCATTAACCAATGGTTTCCTACGACCAAGAATGAGTGATGAGTATGTATAGAGTTTCACGCTTTTGTGTTGTAAATTAATATGTTACATTATGTTTAAAGGAATCATCTCATTGGCATTAGAAGCAATTTTATTCTGCTTTTTCTATTCTCTTTGGAATCCTATGTTTGAAAAACGAAGAGAGCAGGAACGTTGTGAGCTTATCTTAAAGTCAATAACTGAAGAAAAGTGCGAACAAGGGTTGTATACTTATTTGAGTAAATGCCAAGTACTAAACAAACCTGTAGTGAAAAATATTTACTTAACAAATAAGCACTTAGATATAAACAGGGATGTTGCCTCTTGCAAAGTTAAGGGAGAAGTTACATTTTTCTATAAAGGCAAAAAATATAATAGCTCTTTTAGCGCAGAGGGAGTATCTGACACAATTACATATCCTAGTACTATTTCCCATATGATATTTGATGGTATCTATATTAAGGATACATATGGCAAATTGTCTCTGAATTTTGATTTTCTAGGAGATATAGTAATAGAACCACTTAAAATAGGTGAATCAATAACTGTTGATGGAATTAAATGTGTGTTTGAAAGAAAGTGGGAAAGTGGAGAATGGTATATGAAAACATCAAAAGTTCTAATGCCAGCTCAGATGTATAAGGTTTTTGAAAATCCAAAATGTAAGAATTCTGGTGGTATTCGTTTTAGCACAGAAGAAAATCTATTGTACGGATATGTTACAGACGGGCAGATATTTGTTCCAAAGAGTAATGGTGCTGTTTACAGATATACTGCCAAAATGGTTGATAATAATGTAAAATTAAGGAGAATAGAATAATGAAAAATAAATCAGATATTTTAATGTATGTAGCTGCAATTGTAGGAGGTGTGTTAGGTGCTTACCTGTTTGCAAGTCGTAGTAGCGTTAATAACGACAATTCCGCCCTTGGATTTATAGTTATGGCAGTTTGTACAATCTATATATTAGGACATAGTATAAATTCATACCTTAATGCAAGTGAGAAACGTCGTGCAGAAAAGCTTGCAGAAAAGGAAAGATACCAAGAGCAAAAGCGGCAGGAACTTAAAGAGAAGGAAGATAAGTATAATGCTTTTAGAAATGAATTGATAGCAAGGAACGGGGAGCCAGGTAGAGTTGTTCTTATCCACGAAAGCCGCTTTGATCAATTCAATATGAACAATGAACTTATAGTGTTTGACAAGGTAAAGAAACTATGGCTTTGTGGTCATGAAATTGCAATAGGGGATATAAACAGTTTTATGGTCGATGATGAGTCTACAATTCTAAAGGGAGACATTAAGGCAGTCACATCCACTAATACAGGTAGTTTGGCTGGACGCTCTATTGCCGGTGCTTTAATTGGGGGTGAAGCTGGAGCTATTATTGGTGGTGCTACGGCAAAAAAAGAAACTATCTTTCGTCAAGAAAATGATAAGGTAATCCATGACTATGTACTTGTCGTAAATGTGTGTGACTTGAACAATCCTATGCTCTTGATAAAGATTGGTAGAGACAAGAAAAAAGCAATGGAAATAAATGCACTTATGCAAGTTATTATGTCTATGAAAATAAAATTTAAAAATATATGAAAGTATGAAAAAAGTTTCATTTATATTAGTTTCTATAATCCTATGGTCATGTAATGGGAGTAATTCTGTGAGAAATCAAGAATATGCTGATGTTGATTCTGCTGTTATTGACACAATGGATGTCCAACCTTTGAAGGACGAAAGTCATAAAAAGTTGGCAAAGAACAAGACTGAAGACCCTATTGTTGGAACATATTATTGTTATGATAGTCACGATACATATGTGTTTCAATCAGACAAGATGGGCTATTTTACAGTTCAAGGAGGAAGTCCTTCTGTTTTTACTTGGGAACGCTCTGGTAAGAATGTTACTATAGTGTATGAGGTATTTGGTAAACAAAAACTAAAATTTGATTCCCAAGCACAGACGCTGACAGAAGAGTCAAAGTCATTTGGCACATTGGTATTTAACAAGCAATAGTATGTAAGTTTTATGTATATAAATATTACGAGTATGAAAATATCATTATCATATTTAGCAATAGTTGCTTTCTGCATAGGGTGTGTTTTTTCTTCATGCCAATCAAAAGTAAACAAACCATCCCATGACGAGTTGGATTCGACAAACACTTCTGTAGAAGAAGTTGATAGTGCAGCTATCATTGCCGAGCAAAAAAGAATCGAGGCAGAGAAAGCGGCAGAGGCAGAAAGAGTTCAAAAGAAAAAAGAGGATTTGGAAAGATTGGCAAAGAACTTTAACCAGCACAAAGATGAATTTAGCAATAAAACTTGGATTTTTCCTAAGGACAAACCGAAATATCGAAACAGAAACGCAACGTATTGCTACTTCATGAAACAAAACAATGAGGTACAAAATTTCAGATTCGTCTTTCAGTATGTTGCTAGTGATTGGTTATTTATCAAGGACTTGATATTCAATATTGATGGCAAAATATATGAGTATAGGAGATTGGATTTCAATACGGACTGTGGAGGTGAACAAATATGGGAATGGTGTGATTTGCAACTTAGCGATACAGACCTTATCCGAGCACTTGAAAAAGCGAAGAGTATTAAAATCAAGATGAATGGAGACAAATACTATAATACTCGAACGCTAAAACCAGCCACCATTACGTCGATTCAAAATACGATAAAGTATTATAAGGCTCTTGGTGGTAGGTTTTATTAATGGCTAATGATAGCAAATAGATATAATTCTTCTAACGTGACAATTATTATGAAGCAAAAGAAAATGTTTTTATGCATAGCATTGCCAATAGCAATCTTATGTGTTGTCGCCTTCGGCTATAAGTATTACTATTGTGATATGGTTACAGAATATTTTCAAGTAACCTACTATCCTCAAATAGTAAAACTTTACAGTGTAAATTGGGGATATGGTAGAGAGTATTATGATCCTGAAGTAAAAGTGTCAATTAAGAATTATGAAAATGACAGTATTGCATTCTCTGCAGAATATGGTAAGGCTAAAGAATATTATGAGTCCTTAAGAGAATTTAGTGAGGACAATTTCTTGAAATTTGTGAATGATGATATGAATCCCAATTCCCAACATTATGGTGAAGCGATGTTCTATAATAAAGAAATACAGAAGGAAATATTTCTTATCAAGTTTGAACATACAAGAATGTATGATGTAAAAAAGCTTTTGGGTGATATCAAAAAAATCGGAATCGATAGTTCCAAATTGGAAGAGTATATGAAAAAGAACAAAATCAAATATGACTTCACTCCAGTATGGACTCCAGATTTGGAAGACACTCCTATCTCTTTGACATTTGGAGGAAGAAGAAATAGACTGTAAAGATTATTGCGTATAGTAAATATGTAAAATAACACATAAAATAAAGTCGTATGAAAACAAACAATTTTTGGAGCATCTTAGTAATGCTCGTACTATCAGTAACGGTAATGTTTTTCACTTCATGTAGTAGTGATAATGATGAAGATGGAAACAAGGATGTCAATGTACAAGAAGTTGTAGGCACATGGACCTGTACAGCAAGCACTGATAAAGTGGATGGGAAATCCATAACAGGTTATATGGTTGGTGAGTCCATTACTATTAACGAGGATGGCAAGTTCTCTTCTACAGCAAGTTCAATTGGCAATGGTACGTGGGTTCTTAATGGTAATAAAATATCAGCTAAGAACACATCTGGTGATACCTTTAATGCAACACTCCGCATTAGTGGGAGTACTATGAAGTGGGATGGAACGTCAAGTCAAGGCGTTAGTTTCAATTATACGTGGAAGAAGAACTAAATTCCTGTAAACAATTGAAATAAAGCCGATAGATTTGATTGATTGTAAGCCATCGGCTAACCCCCGTCTTGCGTATTCTCTAAAATTAGAAGAAGTTTCAAGAATTTCAGAGATTATGCAAGACGGGGGTTACTGATGGCTTACGATAGAATGACTTTTTTATTCATTCCAAATGCCTAAACGCTCGTAAAATTCATCTTCTGTTAGAATTTCAATACTTCCTCCTTTTGCTAGCTTTTCTTCACATTTTCTTTGCTTATCGCTTTTACCATCCTCCTTAAGGTTACGAGCTGTTTGTTTGCCTTCGACTAGAACTTCTACAGATTCATTGAAGCTGTTAACGGAATGACCACCAATGTTGTCAATCAAAGCTCTCATCTCATCTCTTTTACCATGTCTCATCTTTCCTGTAAACACAACTATTTTGTCATAGAAATAGTTACTAGGGTCAAAATTCTTAGGGTCTGCTGTATTGCAATAGCTTTTTTTACCATTGCAAATAGCGATGCTCTTCTGACCGCTATGTACTCCATCTTTGTAGCCCCCACGCTTTATTTTTAGCTTTTCTTCGAGTTCGCTGAAAGTAGCTACGTTTAGTTTGTCTAAACACTTAAGCATAACTTTTGCGCATGCTTCTGAATCCGAACCTGCACGATGGCATTGGGCAAATGATATTCCCAAAGAAGCACATAATGGTGATAAAGAATATTTTAGTAAAGAAAAAGCCTTTTGGGCGATTCTTAAGCTGCAGAAATAATCAAGATCAGGTAATGGGATTCCATTTTCTGCTAAAGCATCAGCAATTGCATACATGTCGAAAGCTGTATTGTGGGCGATAATAGTTTGATTCTCTATATACCCTTTTATTTCTTCCCATATATCAGCCAATGTTGGCTTGTCTTGAGTATCTTCTGGACTAATCCCATGAATTTCAATATTTCTTCTCCAATAGGAATTGTCCTTAGGTTGAATAAGCCAGCTTTTTGATTCTGCAATTTTAGAATCTTTTACGATTGTAATTCCAATCTCACAGATAGAACTACGTTTACCAGTTGCTGTTTCTATATCCAAAGCAACAAAAGAAAAATTATCCATAATAATACAAGTTAAAGAGTTTCTATAAATTTACTAAGTTCAATCGATTGGCTGCTGCTGTTGCCACCTTTGAACGATTTTATTTCAGCTAATTTGACATCATTATTTTTGAAGGCATTAACGTCTATCATATTTTTTTTTATATCAACCTCTGTGTCAATCCATTTTTCGTCAATACGACAGATTGAGGCCTCAATCTGTCCTTTTGCCATAAAGATATGGGCGAAAGGTTGATCTTTTTTAGGGAGATAGCCAATGATATTTCCTTCAAGATAGAAAGCCAAAGCGTTTGGGTCGTATTCATTTGTTGGCTCTGGTTTTAGGATGACAGTTACTCCCTCTTTTATAGAAGACTTAAGCTCCTCATAATTGTCACGGTATTGAATACCAACGATGTTGAGATTCATTTTGCCATCCATAATAGTCTTTCTGCGATAGTCAAATTCTACTGGGTCAACAAGATAGCTCATTTCGTAATGGACTAAAGCGTTTGTTGCTCCATCGTCAGAAGTCTCTTTGGTATCTTCGGCAGGGATAATAAAGAGTTCAGCTTGTATATCAGTAACATCGTCACAATTGAATTTTAAGAATCCTGCTGCACCCAATCTGTGGCCAAGATAATCAGCAATTTCTTTGCTTTTGAAAGAATAAACCTCTTCAAGATTATTCTCATCAAGAAGATGAATCGTAGCCCCTTCTGCACGAGCAACATAACAAGATGCTGTTCCTGCTAATTGCTTGCCTAAATGATCGTGAACGAAGTGCAAAGTATCTAAGGCTCCAAATAAATGGACATTAAATTCTTTCTTGGGTAATGCATCTTCATCTTCTAGCTTGTTGTCCTTACAACTATCTTTTGCCTTATTAAGGTATTCTTGATTATAGAACAATGTCCACACGCCAAGTTCAATGTCGCCCGTATCTATATCACGAGACATTATTATGCTGCAACCATCAATATCCCAACTAAAACTATCATAGTAGCTATCAAATTTTCCACGGAACTTAGTTGCTGCAGCAGTATTTGTATAATTGCCGTTATGAACTAAATCTCGTTCTATCAAATAGTAAATGTCAAAGGCATCGTCCCATGTATATGGACACTTGAAGAAGAAATTGGTAGCGGAGTTTCCAATCACTTTTGCTTCTACTGAAGAGAAGTAATCGTTGTGGATATGGTTGTTTGTGAAAATTCTGATTATATTTTTTTCGTTATACTCGCATTCTCCTTCTATCCAAAGTTCATTAGGCGATGACTTTAAGTTTACGCCAAAGAAGTTTTCCCAACTTGTCTTGCTATTGTTATGAGCAGATTGAGACATAGAATTAGTGACTTGCTGCTCATGGTCTTCCTTATCGTTGCTGTTAATGTCGTAAGAAGATTGAGCTGTTGAGTTTCCAAATAATTTCTTGAAAATTTTCATACTTCCATTTTTTAAGGGTTGTTGTATATGTTTGTTAAATACCAAGCGTGAAAATCTACACTTACTCGTCACTCATTCTAGGTCGTAGGAAACCTGTGCTTGATGACGAGCAGATAGAATCTCACGCTTAAAGTTATATATACCCCAAAAGTATGCCGTCGAAGTTTTGCCCCTCCTTGGAACACTACGAGGATTGTTTATACAACCTACCCGTGACATATTCTCTGCTAAGCCATTGACAAACATTTGAATTTCCTACGTTCAGAATGATCAATGAACAAAGCGTTGACTACACCTTATCTATATATGCAAACACTTTTATGGCGAATGCGCTGCAAATATAATAAAAAACAATGAGATAGATAAATAATATCGATTAAATTATGTAAAAAACGTCTTGAAACTTTTTCTCTTGATGTTGTTTTTAGATAAAAGTATATTATTGTTTTCTATTTGTGATGACTTCCATGATAAATCTACTCTAAGTCCTTCATTTCCTCGTGATATTCTAAACAGTCATACTATTGGTGTTCTTCTCAAACTTCTTTAGCACGGTTTCTTAAATCAATTTCGTTTTGACAGCGGCAGAAAGCAATCCATAGAGCTGGCTTGTCTCCAAAGATTTGATTAAGTTGGAAGGAGTAAAGACCAAGACGGTGCAAATTGAGATAAGCAATAGGGAACTTTTTGGGGGGACACCTTGGGGGATATTTGAAGATAATTTATTTTGTAACTTTTTGGGGACAAATTCTGTGCATTTCGCCATTCTTGATGCTTCCCAATAGGAAAATCCCTGCTGTAGGAAAGGCTTCCTATGGCAGGGATTTTTTATTTAAACAAAAAAGCTGTGAAAACTTTGGTTGTTTCAAAATAAAGCCGTAACTTTGCACATGTAAACTGGTTAAATTTCATAGCATGATGAAACAGCAAGTAAAACAAGTACCATACGGAGTGTCTGATTTCGCCACGGTGATGAGTCAGAATCTATATTATGTCGATAAGACGAAGTTTTTGCCAGAGCTAGAGAAGCAGCCTCGCAATCTCTTCTTCATCCGTCCCCGTCGTTTTGGAAAGAGCATATTTCTCAGTATGCTCTACTCTTACTATGACTGTAATCAGAAGGAGAATTTCGAAAAACTCTTCGGTAGTTTGTGGATAGGGCAGCATCCTACATCCCTGCAAGGAATTTACCAGGTACTGTTCCTGGATTTTTCTCAGATAACAGGTAAGATAGAAGTTTTGGAGGAAAGATTCAACGCCTATCTCTGTATCAAGTTGGATAGTTTTGCAGAGCAGTATGCTGCATATTATGGTGATAAGAAGGTTCAGGAAATCAAGACTAAGACACAGTATGCTGATAAGATGCAGATAATCTTTGATGCAGCAAGGGCAAATCAATTTCAGCTTTATCTTATCATCGATGAGTATGATAATTTTACTAATGTAGTGCTCAATGAGCATGGTGAGAAAGTGTATCATGCCATTACTCATGCTGATGGTTTCTATCGGGATGTCTTCAAGAAGTTCAAGGGAAACTTCGAGCGCATCTTCATGATGGGTGTCAGTCCTGTAACCCTGGATGATGTGACAAGTGGGTATAATGTGGGATGGAATATCTCCGTAAAGCCAGAGTTCGACGAGATGCTGGGCTTCTCTACCAAGGATGTAGTCGAGATGTTCACTTATTATAAGGAGATGGGAAGCATTCCTTCAGATAGCGATGTGGAAGCCATCGTCAACGATATGAAGCCTTGGTACGACAACTATTGCTTTGCAGAAGAAGCATTGAATAAGAGTGTCAGAATGTTTAATTGCGACATGGTGCTCTACTATCTCCGCAACTACATGGATTACGGACGCTCTCCTCGGCAGATGATAGACCCGAATACCAAGACCGATTATGGCAAGATGAAGAAACTCTTGCAATTCGATAAGTTGGATGGCGAGCGCAAGGGTATCATCCGCAAGATAGCTGAAGAGGGACAGATTGTTGCCCAACTGGAGGAGCAGTTCTCTGCCTATCAGATACCGAAGGCTGAAATCTTCCCAAGTTTGCTTTTTTATTATGGTATGTTGACCATCAAGGGTACACGTGGTTCTAAGTTGATTTTGGGCATTCCTAATAATAATGTTCGTAAGCAGTATTACGGATATTTGGAAGAAGAGTATCAGGCAAAGTCGTATGTAGATACCAACAGATTGACGGATTACTATTATGATATGGCTTATGATGGTATATGGGAGGAAGGACTGCGTTTCATGGCTGAAGCCTACGCTAAGGTTTCTTCTGTGCGTGACGGAATAGAATCGGAGCGAAACCTGCAAGGTTTCTTTATGGCATACTTGAACCTCAACGATTATTACATCACGGCTCCCGAATTGGAGTTGAATCATGGCTATTGTGATTTCTTCTTGTTGCCTGATCATACCCATTATGCCAGTCAGCACAGTTATATCCTCGAACTCAAGGTTCTCTCCAGAAAGGAGTTTGATGAAGAGTTGAAGGATGTCTTGAAGGAAGATGGTAGCCCTATGAAGAAGTCGGAGAAGCAATGGTTGGATGCAGTGGAACAGATTAGGCGATATGCCGATGCCCCAAGGGTTGAGGCTCTTCGCCAGGGCACAACGCTTCATAAGATTATCATGCAGTTTAAGGGCTGGGAGTTGGCAAGAATAGAGGAAATAGAGTAAAAGATAGGGTTTATAACTCTATCTTTTATCACAAAATATGCCTTTATAACTCTATCTTTTGTCACAAAACTCCCCTTTATAACTCTATCTTTTAGCAAAGTTAACATAAAATAATTGTATGTCTCGCTAATTATCTGTATTTTTGCGCATAATCTTTTAAAGAATCAAAAAACTAAGAATATGGCAAGAGCAACAGGTTCAATCAATTATTTGGAGCATCGCACGCCCTTCAAGGACGAAAGCGGCAAGTATCAGATACATCCGATGTTTGTGAAGCGGGATATCGTTGACCAGGAGAAGATGGAAAAGCGTGTTCGCGATCATTGTGCGATGAATGTTTCGTCTTTTATTTCTGCATTGGATACGCTGGAGGATGAAACGCTTTATGCCTTGGCTGACGGCAATGAGGTGAGGGTAGGTGATATGTTTATCGTCAAGCCTAAACTGGGCGTGGTGAAGCATAAGGATAAGGAGGGAAATGAATGGAAGAAGACCTATCATGAGGGCGACCTGATTCCTGCTAATGAGGTGGATATCTGTGGTTTGGAAATTCAGCCCACGAAGGAATTCCTGGAAAGATTGAAACGTCGTTCTAACGGTTGCAGCCGCCAGTATTGGAATGTGAAATTTGCTCCGAAGGAGGTGGATCAGGAGTTTGCCGACATTGTGGAGATTTGCCAGCAGCAGGGATATATCACGGTGAAGGATATGATTCGCAAATTCGGTGTCACCCGCTATCATGCCAATAAGGTATTGAATGATCTCTGTGAGGAACCGGCAGCCAGAATGTATGCTACCAAGGAAGGCCCTGTTACGCTCTATCGCTTGAGGAAAAAGGAATGATGATAGGAGGTTGAAGTAAACGACTTTTGGGGTTGAAGTAAGTATCTTTTGGGGTGCAAGTAAGTATCCTTTTGGGTCCAAGTAAGTATCCTTTTGGGTTGAAGTAAGTATCTTCTCGGGTGCAAGCAAGTATCTTCCCAACTGTTGCTACTAGGCTCAGCACCTCTGCCGAGCCTAGTCAGCAGGTCTGCTCACTGCAGTCGGCATTTCTGTTGAGCCTAGTAGTAACACTTTTTTTCATCACATTCGTATAAAGAAAAAATAAGATAATATGCTTTTACGTTTATGGGTTGTATCAATGTTGGCTGTCATGACTTTGCCTGCCACTTCGCAGGAAGACAGCTGCAAGACCGTTCATCGCATCGCCGCTGATGCGGTGCCAGCCACTATTTTTCATACCAACCAGTTCCTGCGTGGAGGAAATGATGAGGCCCGGACGATGAATCACGACATGACTTTTACGTTGAAATATGCCTTCATGAATAAGGAGGAGGTGAGACCTGGCTCCATCTATCAGGGGGCGTATCAGGGTGTAGGCTTGGCTAGACATGAGTTTAACCAGTGGCTGGCGAACCCGATATCCGTGTATCTGTTTCAGGGGGCACCGATTGTGAACCTATCCCGTAGGGTGTCGCTCAACTATGAGTGGAACCTGGGTATGGCGTTCGGATGGAATGCCTATGACGAACTGAACAATCCAGAAAACAAAGTGATTGGCTCAAAGGCAACGGCATATATTGATGTTGATTTGTATATGAAGTGGATGCTCTCGAAATATCTCGATCTGAATGCCGGTATTTCGCTGACTCATTTCTCTAATGGCAACACCACTTATCCTAATATGGGACTTAACACAGGCGGCATAAGATTGGGACTGGCTTATTACATCAACCGACAACCATTGGCTGTGCCGAAGGTAGAGCGGGAGAAGTTGCCGGATAGGCGTGGACTTTACACGGATGTGGTATTGTATGGCGCATGGAAGCAGGGTATAGCACATGATGGTGTGTCGAGCTATCTGCTGGATGGCAAGTATGCCGTGATGGGCTTCAATGTCAACCCGATGTACCGGTTGAACCCGTGGCTGAGTTTGGGTGCTTCGCTTGATGGTGTGTACGACCGTTCGGCTAGCAGGGAGAATGATCCTTGGGGCGAGGATGTGAATCATAAGTTTAGTACCCAGGCTGGTCTGGGGCTTTCGGCTCGTGGCGAGTTTGCCATGCCTTATTTCAGCATCAACTTTGGTGCGGGAACCTATCTGCTTGGCAATCGCAACGACTTCAAGGGAGTATATGAGGTGCTTGCCCTGAAGATTCATGTGAGCCGACGTGCTATGCTGCACATCGGCTACAGTCTGGTGGATTTCAAGACCCCTAACAATCTGATGCTAGGCTTGGGATGGCGCTTTGGCGGCAAATAATTCTGCCACTTTCTCCAGCCATTCCTTGTCAATGTCATCAAAGGTATTGAGGTGTTCACTGTCAATATCCAGTACGGCGATCACCTCACCGTTTCGGATAACGGGTACAACAATCTCTGAACTGGAGGCGCTGCTGCAGGCAATATGCCCTGGAAATTTCTCAACATCTTTTACCACGATGGTTTCCGCCTTGTCCCAAGCCGTTCCGCAAACTCCCTTGCCCCGTTTGATGCGGGTGCAGGCCAGCGGTCCCTGGAAAGGACCCAGCACAAGAGTTCCGTCGATGACCCGGTAGAAGCCCACCCACCAGAAGTGGAAGGTGTCCATGATGCATGCTGAAATATTCGCCATATTGGCGATGATGTCGTTTTCGTCCTCTACGAGTGACTTGAGCTGTGGGAGGAGCGTAGCGTAAAGTTCCTCCTTCGTTTCTCCTTTTATAATAAGATGTTCTGCCATGATGTCTTTACTTTTCAATTCTGTCTATTATCTGTTTAGATATTCTATCTCTGCAAAAGTAACAAAAATAATTGGAAAACTGTCTTTTTTATAGAAATATTTCTATCCTTTCAATCTTTTTTCGTACTTTTGCACCATCAATTAAGATAAAGAAAAGTCTGATTTTAAATGAAGTAAGAAAATGGCTGATAAAGATATGAAATGGAAGACGCTCTCTCAGAAGTATCTGATAGAGAAGCCTTGGCTCACGGCACGAGTGGATAAGGTAGAATTGCCTACGGGTGCCATCATTGATGAATATTACGTGCTGGAATATCCTGATTGGGTAAATACCATCGCCATTACGAAGGAGGGAGAGTTCGTCTTTGTTCGCCAGTATCGCTATGCAATAGGGAAGACGGTGAATGAGCTCTGTGCCGGAGTGATAGAGAAGGGCGAGGACCCAATGGATGCTGCCAAGCGAGAACTGATGGAAGAGACGGGATTCGGAGGCGGAAAATGGCAGAAATGGATGACGATTTCGGCTAATCCGAGCACGCATACCAATCTTACTCATTGCTATCTGGCTATGGATGTGGAGCGCATGGATGTTCAACATCTTGACCAGGCTGAGGATATCGAGGTTCGCCTCTTCTCTAGGGATGAAGTGATGGATATGCTGGAGAAGGGAGAAATCTGGCAGAGCCTGATGGCTGCTCCGCTCTGGAAGTATTTTGCGAAAGCAAAATAAGCTGCAGGGCTTCATTTATAAAAGCCAAGTAAATATTAGACATTAAACAATAAACATTATAAAGATGGTAATAGATTTCGAAAAGATTGCTGAGGCTCACTTGGAGGGCTTCAAGGGTGGACAGGGTAAACTCGATACTCGTAACTATGTGGATGACAAGGTGAAGATTATGTATTCCACCTTGCGTCCGGGTGCATCAACTGGTCTTCATACTCATGAGGGCAACTGCGAGATTATCTATGTGGTAAGCGGCACTGCTACTTTCCATTATGATGATACCGTGGAGGAGGTTCGACAGGGACAGGTGCATTACTGCCCGATGAACCACGCTCATTATATGGAGAATCTCACCGATCATGATCTGGTGTATCTCGCCATTGTGCCTGAGCATCATTAATATCCCTGGAGTATCAGGGAAAAACACATCATGTTCCTCCTGAGGAAAATGAAAAAATAGAAAGTCCAACTCGGATGCCTCTCTTATAAAAAGGCTCCAAGCTGGACTTTCGTCATTCTTATCTCTCTCTTTCTTATATTGCTATAGTCATCTGTTTTTTATCTAAAAGCCAGCTGGCGGGTTAGAGTTTCTCGCAGAACTCGATTTTCTCCTTGTTAGGACCCTCGATGGTGAAGAACTTTACACCATTCTCCCAGAATGGCAGACCATTTACCTGCTGATCCAGCATCTTGAATGTTCCGGCTTCTTTCACTGCCAGGAAGAGATCGTCTATGTTCTTTACATCGATGGCGATGTGGTCAACGGCTCCATATTCCATCTTAGCCTGATGGTTCTGATAGGTCTCGATGATGAGATTGTGGAGCTGGAGGAAGGCTACTTCCTCTGTGCCGTTTACTGTGCGGAGGGCTGTCTTGAAGCCCAGGGCATGATAAAATTCAATGGTCTTGTTGATGTCGTTGGTAGGAATGCCGATGTGCTGCACACCTGTTGTAAAATCTTTAATCTTCATAATGAATTTGTGTTTAGATGATTGTTATGATAAAACTTTTTTGTGTATTGAAGATTTAGAAGCGGATGATTTCTGCTCCAATCTGGAAATAGCTCTCGTTGCTCTGAGGATTCCACATGCCCTTGGCATAAACCGGAACGGTGTAGTTGCCGAGCTTGAGGTCGTGGGAGGCTTGCAGCGATACGTGAACGATGCCTGCCGTGGTTCCGAAGAAGTGAGCATCCTCGCCAGCTCTGTTCAGGGCGAAGGCTCCACCTACTCCTGCATCTACCTTCCAGCCATCCTTCTGGTAGATAGGGTATTCCGCATAGGCGAAGGTGGAATATTTCTGCTTCGTATTGTCGCTGTTGCGGTCACGTCCGAAAACTACCGTTGACCAGCTCAGGAGCAGTGGAAACTTCTCGTCCTGAAACCGGTAGCTTAATGTAGCATCGAGAAATCGGCCGGTGGTATGGGCTGAGTAGTTCCAGTATTCCTTATTATTATAGGTGGCACCAGGGGAGAAGTTGTAGGTGTCCCATAGGGCGAATCCCCAACCGCCAGCCTTCAGATTCAGATAATGGTTAAACTCCTTGTAGGAGCCTTCCGAGTTGCAGCCACCCCAAAGTCCCACGGTAATGTGGTCGTTGGCCATCGTATAGCTCAGGTCGGTGAGGAGGACGATGCCGTCGGAAACTTCCATGCCACGCCACAGATGATTGTTCTGCACGTTGGCTTTCAGATGGAGCTGTGCCTGGGCGTTTCCCAGGCAAGCAGCCATCATCAAAACAATAACTACAATTCTTTTCATGGTTTAACTACAAAATAAACTTTTTGAACCTAACTAAAACTTACTAAAACAAACTAATAACTTTTTGAACCTTATAAACCTTAACTAAAAATCAAAATTAATGAAACGTATATTTATATGAAAATAATCTTCGCAATAACTTTGGGCAAATGTGGCTTTACTTGGTAAATTCATCAGGCAAAACAGGCATGGCTCCATTCTGTGTACAGACGAATGCTGAAACCTTTACTGCCAATTCATGTGCCTCTCTGACGCTCTTGCCCTTCAAGATGCTTGCCACGAATGCACCTGTGAATGAATCGCCTGCACCCACAGTGTCTGCCACTTCTACCTTCGGAGTCTCTATAAACGAAACTTCGCCAGGGGTGAATACGTAGCTGCCGTTTACACCGCAGGTAAGAATGAGCATCTTCAGATTGTACTTGCCCAAGAGAAGCCAGCATTTGTTCTCCAGGTCGATGCCCGGATAGCCGAAGATGCGGCTTACGGTAATCAATTCCTCGTCGTTGATCTTGAGGATGTTGCATCGCTTGATGCTCTCGGTGATAATATCCTTATCATAGAATCCCTGACGGAGATTGATGTCGAAGATCTTGAGGATTCCTTCTCCCTTAGGCATGTGGTCGAGGAAGCGGTAGATGGTGTTACGGGAAACCTCGTTACGCTGAGCCAGCGAACCGAAGCAGGCTGCGGTGCAATTCTTTGCCAACTTCTCCAGGGTTGGCGTGTAGGGGATGTTGTCCCAGGCTGCTCCCTCCTTGATGTCGTAGCAAGGAATGCCGTTGGTATCGAGTGAAACCTGGACGGTGCCTGTAGGGTAGGCTACCTTGTCTATCTGATAGTTGAGATGGTAATCGTTGAGTTCCTTCTCCAGTTCCTTGCCCAGCTCATCATCGCCCATTGCGCTGACCGCACAGCTATTGAGTCCGAACTGTGAAACATGGTAAGCAAAGTTGGCAGGAGCGCCACCTAGCTTCTTTCCTTCTGGAAGCACATCGAAGAGTGCCTCACCGATACCTATCACTGATTGTTTCTTTTCCATTGTCATTTTTACTTTAAGAATGTTAGAGATGTTACTTGATTTCTATTGCAAAGGTAGCATTTTTCAGCTACCTTCGCAAAGAAAAATCATCTAAACTTTCTGCAAACGTTCCCGCAATCGTTTCCAATTTCTGCAATCGTTTGCAGTATGTTTCTTCTCTTCTCTTCTATCTTTTACATCTTCTCTCCAGGTTTCTGTTCGAAATCGATGAGAACCTTCATGCTGGTTTCGCGATGAGCATCGATAAACTTATAGGCGTCATCGTATTCCTCGAAGGCGAAGCGGTTACTTACGAGTGGCTTGAGGTTGACGATGCCCTTGCTTACGTAATCGATGGCTGTGAGATAATCTTCGTGGCGATACATCATTGAACCGATGAGTCTCAACTCATGTTCGCCGAGATAGAACATGCTGAGGGCTGGGTCCTTGGCAAAGACTGCCACAACAACGATGTCGCTACCTTTCTCGATGGTCTCCATCAGTGAACGGATGGAAACTTCTACACCTGCTACCTCGAAACCTACCTGATAGCCTTCCTCACCGAAAAGTTCCTGGGCAGCCTCCTTCAAGGTTTTCTTGGTAATGTTGAGGGTGTGCTTGATGCCGCATTCGCGAGCCTTAGCCAGGCGAAGGTCGCTTACATCGGTAATGAGTACATTCTTGGCGCCACGGGCAATGCAGAACTGGGCTATGAGGTTGCCGATGGTTCCTGCACCGCTCACTACTACATTCTTACCCTTCACGTCGGTGCGGTTGCTGGCATGGGCACCAACGGCTGAAGGCTCAATCATGGCACCATAGTCGAGGCTCATGCCTTCCGGCAACTTAGCCACGCGGTCGTCATCTACAACAAAGAAATCCTGTGCAGCACCATCTGCCTGGAATGCCTGAACACGCAGGTGCTCACAAACATTATACTGTCCGCGTTTGCAAGGGTTGCACTTGCCGCAAACCAACTGTGGGCGAGCGGTGATGTGGTCGCCAGGCTTGCAGACGGTAACTTCGCTGCCTACAGCCATAACCACTCCAGAGTACTCATGTCCCTGAACCACTGGGTAGAAGGTGGCTGGGTGAAGACCGTGGTAAGAGTGAATCTCGCTACCGCAGATGCCGATGCGCTTGATGTTGACGAGAACCTGATGAGCAGTTAAGTCTGCTGCCTTTGGTTCTGCTACTTCCTTGAATTCGATATGCTTTGGTTCTACCAATATTGCCTGTCTCATGATTATAATGTTTTAAAAATGTTATTGTTATGTTGGTGGGATAAAAGATCCCGGTTTATCTTTATTTTTTCTTTTTATTTCTTTTTGTTTTCCAAATCTGCCATAATCTGCTTGTATTGCTTCTTGTTGAGCTTGTAGAAGCAGAGGCATCCTGCGGTGATGATCCACAAGACTCCCGGAATGGTGCTGAAGGCGTGGTGCATGATGCTCAATACTTCCGGATTCTGCATGGCATTGCTTACGTATCCTGCGCTGCCCAGGGCAATGGCGAGAAGCGATGTGCCGAGTGCCATTCCTATCTTGTTACCCAGCGAGATGAAGGCGTATTGGAATCCGTCGTTTCTGATGCCCGTCTTCCACTCGCCATACTCCACACAGTCGGGGATGATGGCATAGATGGCTGTATTGAAGCCTGAGAAGAAGAACCACGATAAAGCTGAGAACAGATAGAACATGATGGCGCTGCCGTTAGGGCTGAAGAAGTACAGACCTATCATCGTAATACCGGTGAGGAAAGCGAAGATGGCTGCCGTGAAACCCTTGTTGCCCGTTTTTCTGAATACCAGAGGGAAGCAGGCTGCACCTATGATGCTTGGCACGATGATGGCCATGGAATAGTAGGAGAAGAGCGTTGCCGAACCTTCTACATAAGTGAAATAGTAGAGCATGTCGGCGTTGCGTCCGTAGTGGATGAAACCGAAGAGCAACTGTCCTAAGAGGGCGAGCAGATAGGGCTTGTTCTTCATCACGGAGCGAAGCTGCACCTTTAGAGGGAGCTTCTGTCCCACAGGAACTTCTACCACTTCCTTGGTCTTGTGGAAGCAGAACAGATGGCAGGCGGCGAAGATGATGCCGTAGAGTACAGCCACAGCCAGATAACCATATTTGGTATCGCCTGCGCCAAACCAACTGATGAGCGGAACGGTTACGATGTTGATTACTCCGATGGCCATCATGGCGCTCACCGAACGGCTGGTGTTGAGCTTGGCTCTCTCATCGATGTCTTGCGTCATGGCTCCGCAGAGTGTGCCGTAAGGCAGGTTCACGCAGGTATATCCTAGCACCAGGATGCAGTAGGTTACTGCCATATAGATAATCTTGGTGGTCTGGCTCCATTCCGGATGTGCCCAGAAGGTGAGTATCAGTACCAGTGCCGTGATAGGAGCTCCGAAGAGCAGCCATGGGCGGAATCGTCCCCATCGGGTGTGGGTCTTATCGGTAAGTGTGCCGATGATGGGGTCGTTGATGGCATCCCAGAATCGGGACACAAGCATCAGGGTTGCTACGGCACTCATGCTGATTCCGAACACGTCGGTATAGAATATCATGAGGAAGTTGCCCACGAACATCCAACTGAAGTTGCAGCCTACATCGCCCATGCCATAGGCGAGCTTACTGATGAAGGGAACCTTTCCCTGTGAATGATTCTCTTGCGAGTTGCTCATTTGTGAAACATTCGTTTGCATATTGTCTGCTTGCGAACTGTTTGCTTGAAATTTAGAATCTTGTTCCATATTCTTTTTCTTAGGTTTGATTGTGATACTTAATGTTGTTTATTCTTTGTCTTGTGAAGGAATAGAGCGATTTGAGAAATCGTTTTTCCTTTTCACGCTGCAAAGATAGAACGTTTTTGCAGGAAAAACAAGAAAAAAATTGGCTGTTTTTTCGCAACCGTTCCCGCAACCGTTCCCATTTTCCGCAACCGTTCCCATTTTCCGCAACCGTTCCCAAAAAGATTTCTCTGTTTTTTGTTGTTGCTTTCATGGAAAATAAGTATCTTTGCGGGCGCATTTAACAAGAAAGAAAAAGAGATATGGCAAAATATGTAACCATCATGGATATTGCAAGGGAACTGGGGATTTCCAAGTCCACCGTTTCGCGTGCTCTTTCGGGAGATACGGGTAATGTGAAGACGGAAACCTTGCAGAAGATATTGGCAACTGCCGAGCGGATGGGCTATCATCGCAACGAACTGGCAGTGAACTTTCGCCAGCAGAGTACTCATAACATCGGCATCATCATTCCCGAAATCGTCACAACGTTCTATATGACCTTTATCAATGAAGCTCAAGCCATCTTGCGCAAGCAGGGGTATAAGGTGATGATTGCCATCTCTAACGAGAATCCTGAGCAGGAGAGAGAGAACATTCTGATGATGGAGCAGCTGCGTGTGGATGGCATCCTGATGAGTGCATGCGATAAGGAGCATAATGTGGACCTATATAATAAGGTGATAGAAAGGGGCATTCCCATCGTGTTTTTCGATAGAACGGTGGAGAAGGTAAAGGCTTCACAGGTGCACATGGACGATTACATCATGTCGTTTTTCATGGTGGAGGCTTTGTTGCGCAAGGGCTATAAGCATATTATTCATATCCCGGGACCTGCTTATATCCGAAACAGCTATGAACGATTGAGGGGCTATCGGGATGCACTGGAAAAGTTTCATATAGAGTATCAGGCGCAAGATGTCTTGTCGCCAGCCTTGTCGGCTGAAGAGGGCAGTTGGGTGATGGAGCGTTTCCTGGAGAAGAATGTGTCCTTTGATGCGGTCTTTGGCTTTACGGAGACTGCTGTGTTGGGAGCCAAGAGTGCTATCCAGAAGCGTGGCTTGCGCATTCCGGAGGATGTGGCGCTTTGCTGCATGTCGGGCACAGCCTTGGCTACCTTGGTTCATCCTCAGTTGACGGTAGTGGAGCAGCCTATTGAGAAAATGGCGCAGGAAAGTTGCCGACTGCTGCTGGAGCATATTGCGGATGGTCATAGAAGGATAGAGGAAATTGCATTGAGAGGTGAAACCGTGATAAGGGAATCTACATAAAAAGCGGGTATGTCATTGTATTTGGATGACACACCCGCTTCTTTTATCTTTTATCTCTAAGTATTAAGAGTTTAATCTTCTTCATTCTCCAGCAAGTCGGTGCCGAGGTGAGTGGTCTGTTCACGCTTTAAACGGTCGCGCACCTCCTTAGGTTTGGTGGCGTAGGTAATCATTCGGATAGAATCGTTGTAGCTTACGTACTTCCAGAGCCAGTTGAGCATTACCATTACCTTGTTCTTTACGCCAAGGATAGAGCGGAGGTGAACTACCAGCCACAATACCCAGGCAAAGAAGCCCTGGCTATGGAACTTGCCTAGTTCTACTACAGCCTTGTGTCTTCCGATGGTAGCCATAGAACCCAGGTTCTTGTAGCGGAAAGGCTTGAGCTGGGAATCTGCTGCCCCCTCTGCTATTTTCTGGATATTCTTAGCCAGGAGTGTTGCCTGCTGGATGGCTACCTGAGCCAACTGTGGATGACCCCCAGGATAAGCTGGGTCTGTGGTCTGGATACACTGGTCGCCGATGGCAAAGAGACCGTCCATGCCTGGGATGCGGTTGAATTCATCTACTACGATTCGGAAACCACGGCCCAGATGGTCGCCATCGATACCTGTGATAGGCTGTGCCTTTACACCTGATACCCAGAGGAAGGTACGGGTAGGAATCTCCTGACCATCCTTCATCAGAACCTTGTGGTCCTTGTAGTCGGTTACCATTTTACCAAACTGTACATCCACCCCCATACTGGTAAGGAATTCGTATGCTTTTTTAGAAGAGTCCTGTGACATTCCGGCGAGCAGTCTGTCGCCCGCTTCCAGGAGATAGATGTGCATCAGAGATGAGTCCATATCAGGATAATCATAAGGAATCACGTAGCGCTTCATTTCAGAGAGGGCTCCGGCTATCTCCACACCTGTAGCACCACCGCCTACAATCACTACGTTCAGCAGTTCCTGTCGCTCTGCTTCCGTAGCACAGGTCAGCGCACGCTCCAGGTTACTCAGCACGGCGTTGCGCAATCCCATTGCCTCTGAAACGGTCTTCATCGGAATCGCCCATTTCTCGATGTTGGCATTGCCATAGAAATTGGTGGTGGTTCCTGCTGCGAATACCAGGTAATCGTACTCAATCTTACCGATGGAAGTCTGCAGAATCTTCTTGTCTGGAAATACGGCTCTCGCTTCTGCCATGCGGAAGTAGAAGTTCTTGCGCTTGCGGAAAATCTGGCGGAACGGGAAGGAGATGGAACTTGGATCGATACCTGCCGAAGCAATCTGATAGATAAGTGGAGGGAACTGATGGAAGTTGTTCTTGTCAATCAACACCACCTGCAGGTTTGCATTGCAGAGGTCTTCTGCCAAACGAAGACCACCGAGTCCGCCACCTACGATAACAACTCTCTTCAACTGATTTCTCTTGATATTAATACTCATAACTACTGCTGTTTGTTTGGAATTACTAAATACATATATTTGCTGAAAATTCTATTCTTAGAAGGCATATAGCCTAGTCATCGCTGAAAATTCGACTGCAAAGGTACAACTTTTTTATGAGGTGGCAAAGGAAAAGGTAGAAAATCATTCTGCAATCTGATGAATCACATAGGTAACCACGCCCCAGATCATGAAGCGGTTGGTTTCATCTACCCGGATAGGGGAGAAGTTTTTGTTCCATGGGATGAGCCAGCCGAAGGCACCGCTCTCATCCATCTTGAATTGCTTGATGGTGAATTCGCCATCCACGAAGGCGATGACGAAGTTGCCGTTGGAGGGTTCAATCTGTCTATCTACAATGGCTAGGTCACCATCGAGAATGCCTGCATCCTGCATGCTGTCGCCTGAAACACGTACATAGAAAGTGGCCTCACGATGGCGAACCAGAATATCGTTGAGGTCTATCTCTCCCTCCATATAGTCTTGGGCTGGCGAAGGGAAACCTGCTTTTACGCTTTGCTCTGCCAGCGGAATAGGCATCTTGGCTCCGAATTCCGCAGGGTGAAATGTCAGTCTTATCTTGTTATCGTTATTCTTGTTCATCTTGTTTCCTTATTTATTTTCTTAGTTTATGGAGCCCATTTTTAGAAAGAGGCTCATTCTGAATCTCATTGAGTTTTCACTTTCAGAATCTCATGAATATCCGTGGTAAACCGCTTCGACATATATTCCCGTTTCAAGTCGAATCGGCAACCATTTCCTTGTACAGCTTGACGGATGATTCCATAGCCATTCTTCCGGTTGATGGCATCGATGGCCTCCATCAGCGCTTTTTGCTTGCTTCGGTCGATAGGGTCGAAGAGGTCTTGCTGGCGAGGACTGTCGGGCGAGATTTGCCACAGGATGACGCCTGCTTTCTTGAAATTAAATGACATTCCTGGTCGGTCGGGTCTGCTGTCAGCCATTGGTTTGGGATATCTGGCTCTGAGGATAGTGAGTGCGGCGCCCACGATTTCATTCTGAGCATTGGTGGCGATGGGCAGGGTGAGGGAATCGTGGATGGTGTATTCCGGCACGTTTTCGTTGAATCTTGAAGTCCAGGCAAACACCGTGATTCCCTGGCACACGCTGCCCTGATGTCGCAGCTTTTCGGCGCAGCGCACGGCGAAATTAGCCACGGCTTCTTCTACCACATCCTTATCGCTGATGCCTTCACCGGCAAAGCTCCGGCTGGTGCAGATACTCTTCTTCTGCGGCAGTTCCTCGATGCTGATGCAGCTTTCGCCATTCAGTTCCTTCCACGTTCTCATCGTGGTGATGTTGAAATGACTGCGCACCCAACTCTCTTTTTTATCAGCAAACTGAGCTGCAGTCCGGATACCCATATAATCTAATTTTCGGGCAATCTGTCTTCCGATTCCCCATACATCTTCTATCGGGAACAGCGACAAAGCCTTGTGTCTCCGTTCATCCGTATCAATGAGACAGCAGCCCTGATAGCCCTTGTATTTCTTGGCGAATTTGGAACCGATTTTCGCCAGTGTTTTCGTTTCTGCGATTCCGATGGAAATAGGGATTCCTACGGCTCGGAGTACATCGGCAGAAATCCTGGCGCCGTATTGTTGGAGGAGGAAACCATCTGTGACGGAAGAAAGGTTTTCCACCTCGAAAAAGCATTCGTCTATGGAGTACTGGTCGATGTGCGGCGAGTAGTGCGAGAGCATCGACATTACCCTATTGGAGAGTGAGCCATAGAGCGTGTAGTTGCTGGAGAAGATAGCCACGCCTTCAGCCTCCAGTTTTTCCTTTACCTGATAGAACGGGTCGCCCATCTTATAGCCCAGAGCCTTGGCTTCTTCAGAGCGTGCGATGACGCACCCGTCGTTGTTGCTCAGAACAACCACGGGCTTTCCTATCAGGTCGGGGCGAAACACTCGTTCGCACGAACAGTAGAAGTTATTGCAGTCGGCTAATCCTATCATTCCTTATGTATTCTTTCCTTAATGTATTCTTTTGGTGCTGCAAAAATACAAAAAATATTCGAAACTCTAGTCTCTATCCAAGATTATATTTTTTTCTGTGTTTTTTAAATAGAAAATTACGCTAAAATCTGCCGAATAGCTTAGAATGAGCGATTTATGAGTTTTTTACCTCAATGGAGGTAATGATTTAGCAACGGTTCTAATTTCTACAATTTGCATACGTTTGATTGTCAAACAACTCTTTGTCATCTTGGTGGCAAAAATACAATTTTAAATTTAGAATACTGCATTGTTGCATGTTTTTTAGAGTTTATTATCATCTCAAATATAATTAGGACTCAGAAAACATGCAAAAATGTGCGGTATTTTATGAAATTATCCGTAGAATCTTACCGTATTCTCGAAATTTATTGTATTTTTGCAGCTGTAATGACATTTAATAAGAGGTGAAATGAACAATATAGTTTGCAAAGTAGCAGCACTTGGTGGCACTATCTCCACTACTGATATATCTCATCGGTCAGAGTATAAACGACTGTTGAGAGCTAAGGAGCGTGGCGACTTGATAAAGTTGCGTCCTGGCATATATGCCGTTCCCGATGCTTTGCTTAATACAATGATTGATGTGGAACGGATTGTACCTAATGGTATTGTATGCCTGTACAATGCGTGGGCTTACCATCAGCTTTCGACAACTGTTCCACCTGCTTTTTGTATAGCCATCGCCAACAAGCGGAAGGTGGTGATACCAGATACGCTTCCGATAGAGCTGTATTATTGGAAGAAGGAGAACTTGGAGTTCGGCATTATGGATGCAGAAATTTCAGGGTATCATGTTCGTATTACCGATATGGAGCGAAGTGTTTGCGATGCTGTAAAATACAGGAATAAATTGGGGTTAGATATTTGTGCTGAAGTGATACGCTCCTATCTGAAAAAGCCAAACCGCAATCTCACTCGTTTGCAAGATTATGCCAAACGCCTCAGAGTATTCAACACATTAAAAAATTATCTTGAAATAGCAATAGAATAAAATGGGAAAGAAAAACTACGGCAAGTCTGTAAAGACACGTTTGCTCAATCTAATGAATGAAACAGGTTATAAATATATGTATCTCTTGGCAAGATGACCAACTCTTGACAAAGAGAGACTTGGATTATGATACGTTGTATGATGCTGTCAAGGCGACTTTCGACAATCGAGGTCTTACATACAATCCCGAATTGCAGTTGTTCACAGAAGGTTTTGCGACAGATGTAGCACGCATAACCCGTTGGAAAGCTTTCCTAAAAAAGATTCAATGGAAAGAGGCTCTTGATTTCGATACTGTAATGGAGGTGATAAGAGAAAGGCTACAGCCTATGGCTGAAAAATATTGGAAAAAGTAGTTTACCCTTTTATCATTCTTTCGTCTTTGAATATAAAGAACACTAAAAATAGAAGATTATGATAAAAAGTAAGATTTCTGTTGCTGTACTATTTCTGCTATGCCTTTGTTGGTTACCAACACTTTCATTGGCAAAAGGAAAGAGCCATTTTACGGTAGAAGATTCACAATATGGAACTCGCCTTGTGAAATGGGAAGGAAAAGACTCTGTTGTGGATTTTAATAACATCCAAGAGCTTAAGGATGTAAAAGTAATAGGAGAAATGGCTTTTGAAATGAATAAGTACATCAAGCAAGTCATCCTTCCCGACAATTTGCTGATTATAGAAAAACGAGCTTTCAATACTTGTGAGAATCTTCAAACCGTAAAGATGCCAAACACAGTGAGGTATATCGGCAATAGTGCATTCAATATGGACCATCAATTAGAGCTTAGCGTCTTGCCGGACAGTTTGCAAGAAATCGGTGAATGGACATTTTGGGATTGTAATAAGGTCTGCATATCCGTGATACCTGAGCATGTGAACAAAATAGGAAGACTGGCTTTCACTGGTTGCGAAGGCATAAAGACCCTTGTATTCAAGAATCAACTAGAAGTAATTAACGACCGTGCATTTTCTGGTTGCAAGAACTTGGAACGCATAGTCTTTCCGAACAATTTGAGAGAGATCTCCGATTTTGCCTTTGCCCGATGCATTAACCTTAAAGGCATCAATCTCCCTGCATCTTTGCAGAAAATCGGATATAGAGCATTTGTAAACTGCGAGTCACTTTTATTCGTGAAGTATAATTCTAATCCCAAAGTTGACTCTTCCGCATTTATGAATTGCCCAGTAAGCCAAGAGAAATAACATTAGTATCAACAATAAAGACAAAGGATATGAAAAAGATTGTTTTATTGATAACCGCCATCTGCCTAACATCAGAGACATACGGGCAGAAAACGAGTTCCTCTTCCGTAGATGAATACGAATGCATCTACGAGTACCAAATGAAGAATGACAAAGGCTCTTCTGATGTCACTTCTACCATTCTTCAAATTGGCAGAAACACAGCTATGTTCTCTGATTACACTGCGTTTCAAGCAGACTCAGCCATTGCTTGCAAAGCGCCAGAATCAGAGATTCAAAAGTTCAAGACACGGGAAAAGAGAAATGATTTGCTTTTCGACCAATCAGTCTCTCAAAATGTGCCTAAGGGCAAACTGACCGTTTATAGCGTAATCACGCCAAACTACTACAGCTATAAGGAAAGTGCCAATCCCATAAATTGGAATCTGAGCGAGGGCATTGACACTATCTGTGGTTACACCTGTCAGAAAGCTGTTGGAGAATATGGTGGAAGAACTTGGACAGTTTGGTATTCTACGGAGATACCAGCATCCTTTGGACCATGGAAACTTTGTGGTTTGCCAGGCTTGGTATTGGCAGCAAAGGATTCAGAAGGCATACATAAGTTCAATGCTATAACTTTCCGTAAATCAAGCACCCCTATGAACTTCAAGCCTTACACCAATACCATCAAGACTTCGAGGGAACAGTTTGTCAAGGCGAAGAATAAGTTTGAGCAAAATCCTATGGGCAACATTCCTGCAGAATCCATCAGCGAGATGACTATTCAGAAATATGAGGATGGTGGGCATAGTGCCTTGGTCAATGGTGTGGTACTGAGAGTGCGCCCTAATGGATATGTTCCTCTCGAATTGAAGTAAACAAAGAGATTGATAAATATGAGAAGATTTTTAATTTTGATGATGTTAGCTTGTCTCTGTAACTGCACTTTTGCCCAAAGTGTAGTTACAGGAATAGTGCGTGACACCATTGGCACGGCTTTGGAAGGTGTCATCGTAAGAGTAAATGTCGATAAGGCTACTCTTGGCTTTGCGAGAACATCAGAAAATGGAACTTATAAGATAACACTAAAGTCAGATGCCAAGCAGCTAATCGTCACTGCCGAAGCCATCGGATACGAGAAAACCAAAAGAGAAATCAAGAATGTCTCACAAGAGTGCAACTTCAATCTAAAGGAAAAGACCACAGACCTAAAAGAGGTTGTTGTAAAAGCTCCAGCCATCTACCAACGAGGGGATACTTTGTCATACAACTTAGCCTCGTATATCGGAAAGAATGACTATACGCTGAAAGATGCCATGAAGAAACTCCCTGGCATTGAAGTAGGCGACAAAGGTTCTATCAAATATCTGGGCAAGGAGATTTCTAACTTCTATATCAATGGCATGGATTTGTTGGGTGGACGATACAATATTGCTACTACCAATATACCCGCTTCTTTTGTCAACTCAGTCCAAGTGTTGAGTAACCACCAAGCCGTAAAAGCCAACAAAGATGTATTCTCAGACAACGTGGCTATCAATGTGAACATGAGCAACAAGGCAAAGTTTAAGCCTGTAGGCTCTTATGGAGTGTCATTAGGGGCAGGCAAACACACCTTATATGAAATCAATGGTGCCGGTATGCTCTTCAAATCCAACTTTCAAATGTTGGCTTCGCTAAAAGCAGGCAATATCAATCAGTTTGCATTGACTGATGGGACGAATCACTTTGACAACAAAGAGACATTATCTACGTTGTCTAATTTATTAGAGAACATTTCCGCTTCCACTCCTCCTATTGAAGTTGACAGATATGCCTCACCAACAGATAGATTATTGTCATTCAACATATTGAGAAAGATAAGAAAGGATGTTACCCTAAAAGGTAATATCGGGTATAGCTATGCCAAAAGTCAGTACGACTATAGCTTGACGAGAAGTTATGCGGATGCGGATAACAATGTCATTATCGCCCAAGAGTATTCTCCCCTATCAACCATACATCGCCCAAGCATCCAGTTGGAATACAAGGACAACTCAGAAAAGACTTATCTTAACAACACACTGTCGAGCACAGGTTCTTTTCTGACATCAGAATTGCCTACTAAAGAGAACGGTTCTCTCTTAAACCAGAAGCAGACCATGAGAGAGTTTTATGTGAACAACAAGTTCTCTACCTTGTGGCATCACAAGGATTTGTGTTGGGCGGTTACGTCTATCATGTCGTACCAAGGTTCTCCTATGGGAAAGATAACTCTTAACAAGGAAACTACCGATAATGTGGTACAAAATGCCAATGGAAGAAGTTTTCGTACAGAGAATACTCTCTCAATGTCTAAGAAGCATCTCTATTCTCGTATTTATTTACCAATATTGCTGAATTATTATATGGATAAGGTGCAAACAAGCCTGCACCCTACAGACGAGAGCAATGATGTGAATATGCAGAATCTCAGAATGGCTCTGGTACCACAATATGAGTACTCACATCCTCAATATAAATATGTCTTCCGATTGGAAATACCTATGCGCATAGACTATATAATCCATAAGGACAACTTGGAAAGCGCATCGTCTGGTTCTTGGTATTATTCTGTTTGTCCTAGCGTATATTGCAACTATAAGGTAACTTCTCGCTCGGTACTTCGCACCAACATATTCTATGCTCGCACCTTTGGGGACATTTTGGATTTCTTGAAAACACCCGTCAGATTCAATGACACCTCGCTGAAGGTTGGCTCTGGTATCTTGGCGGACAACAAGAGTTTGAACGCCTCATTGCATTACGACTATAAGATACCACTGAAAATGTGGTTCTTCAATGCAGACTTTCTATATAATCAGGAAAAGAACAACTTACTGATGAGTCAAGATGCAAGTTCTACTCTCATCACGATGTCGAAGATATATGCCCCAAATACAGGTAGAAGTTTTATGGGGCAAGTTGGTGTCACTAAATTTATAGAACCCATCAAGACAAAGATTTCCTTGAATGGTGGCTACCAATGGAAGCGACAAACGACTTTGCAGAACGACAATCAACAGAAATACACATGGAAGAGTTGGGCATTCTCCCCATATCTGACTTCACAGCCTTGCAAGTATGTGGAGTTGGCTTATAACGGAATGTTTGCCAAAACTTATCTTTCCACGAAGTATCAGAACAACAGCTATCTGAGCCAACAACACAAAGTGTCATTGAAACTCATGCCATTCGATGGCTTTACATTCGACACTTCTGCTGACATTGTAAAGAATGAATTGACGAAAGATGTGTCAAAGACAATGAGTTTGTTCGATATGGGGTTGTCATATAGGAAGAAAGCCATGAAGATTTCTTTTGACATCAGGAACATTTTGAATCAACGCCAATATGCATACACTATCTATAATTCCGTCAATACCTTCACGTATAACTATCTACTGAGGGGAAGAGAGTGTGTCTGCACTGTAAAACTAACAATGTAAACCTAACAAAACAGGTGTTGTAAAATAAAGTTTTTATTATTTCTCAACTTTGGAGAGAAATACATCCATTTATGGCAAGGTCTTTGGGAGTAACCCAAAAGGTTTCGAGTAACTCGAAACATACCTTGCTGTGTCTTTATGGACACAATATTTTAGCAAGAATAAATCTAATACCATGATTCCTAAGACATCACCAAATTTTTGAGAGCTTTTTTGTGTTAAAAT